>Ga0189285_100023_pt1 | contig 219664 bp, 205 predicted proteins | sample GEYOminimetaG_FD_130315 | JGI IMG/M metagenome (GOLD analysis project Ga0189285, IMG submission 130315) | Marine microbial communities from the Costa Rica Dome - GEYO mini metaG | ecosystem: Environmental > Aquatic > Marine > Oceanic > Photic zone | place: Costa Rica: the Eastern Pacific...
CTGATAAGCTTGCTGGATACGATGAACCGGCTTCAGCGCCGTCCATGAACCGCCGTGGTACGGAACCGTATGCCCGGTGGTGTGAGAGGACGGGGGAGGTAACTCCCCCTCCTACTCGATTGGCAGCCACCATCCTGGCCGGCTGTGACCGCCAGCGCTACCCTATCACGGCAACGGATTTGATCTGCAACCAGACGTTCATGCCTGGCTCAAGACCGAGCTGGGCGACGGCCCTGGAGGTCAGTCTGGACAATATTGGCGTCGGTCCGGCCAGAAGTCGCACCAGGCTGATGCCAGGAGCAATATCCGGGTCGATCTGGTCGATGACCGCAGGCACCAGGTTCTGGATGCTCTGGTCGGAATTTTCGCTCAGGGCCAGACTGACGTCCCGGGCCAACACTCGAACCCGAACCCGGTCTCCCGGCTTTACGCGATGCTCACACCGTAACCAGAGCTGGCCGCCCTCGAACCGGAACAGTGCCAGGTGCCAGTGATCGTCACGTTCGATAATCTGGCCTTCCAGCAAGGCACCAGCGTCGTCCTGAACGCGAAAAGGATTATCGATGCCTGCCAGTGTTTCCCGCAGTGGCCCCTGGGCAACCACACGACCTTCCTCCAGCATCACAATATGATCCGCCAACCGGGCAACTTCTTCGGTTGAATGGGAAACGTAGATGATCGGAATGGCCAGCGTATCGTGCAGTCGTTCGAGATACGGGAGAATTTCCTGTTTGCTGTTGAGGTCCAGGGCGGACAAGGGCTCATCCATCAGCAACAGCCGGGGACTGGTCAGCAGAGCCCTGGCGATTGCCACCCGCTGGCGTTCACCTCCAGAGAGGCCGACAGGCATGCGGTCCAGGTGTGATTCCAGGCCAAGCCAACGTACTGCCTCGTCGAACCTGATCTGCCGGTCGCCAGCCGGAATGCGCCGGTACCCGAATTCCAGGTTCCTGCGCACGTTCAGGTGAGGGAACAGGTGGGTTTCCTGGAATACATAAGCCAGAGGCCGTTTATGGACTGGTCGAACGAACGTCTCGGTTTGCCAGGGTTCGCCGAGAACGGTCATGGAACCCGGGGCACTTTGCAGGCCCGCCATGCACCGTAGCAGGGTGGTTTTGCCACACCCGGAGTGCCCGAACAGAGCGGAGATGCCTGTGCCTGGCAGGGTTATGTCAACGTCCAGGCTGAAGCCGGGGAAGGTGCATTGGAAGCGGGCGTCGATGGTGCTGGAGGCGGTCATCTGATCGCTCCGGAGCGGGCTTTGCCGTTCAGCGCGTAGAGCGTTACCAGAACCACGAATGAAAACACCACCATGCCGGCGGACAGCCAATGGGCCTCGGTGTATTCCAGCGACTCCACATGGTCGTAGATGGCAACCGACAGTACCTTGGTTTCACCCGGAATGTTGCCGCCGATCATCAGGATCACCCCGAACTCGCCAATGGTATGGGCGAAGGTTAATACGGCGGCGGTCAGGAAGCCGTTCCGGGCCAGGGGCACGGCAACGAACAGAAACCGGTCCCAGGGCGCTGCGCGGAGAGTGGAAGCGACCTCCAGGAAACCCTCCCCGACGGCCTCGAACGCGTTCTGAAGGGGCTGGACGGTGAAGGGCAGGGAATAGATGACCGACGCGACCACCAGACCCTCGAAGGTAAACGGCAGCAGACCGATACCCAACGACTGGGTCAGTTGGCCAACCCAGCCTTCCGGCCCCATGACCAGTAACAGATAGAACCCCAGCACAGTGGGCGGAAGAACCAGGGGCAGTGCTACGACGGCCGCAATCGGTTGACGAAGCCAGTGTCGGGTTCGCGCCAGCCACCAGGCAATGGGGGTGCCGATCAGTAAAAGCAGCAGGGTTGTCGTCGTGGCCAGCCTGAGTGTCAGCCAGACCGGGTCCCAGTAGGTTTCAAGCATCAGTTGGCCGTGTCGTACCCGTAGTTTCGGATGATGGTGGTTGCGGTGTCTGATTTCAGGAAATCCATCCAGGCCTTGGCCGCGGCTTTGTCTGCACCGTGTTGCAACAGGATGGCCTGTTGGTCAATGGGCTGATAATAGGCCTGGGGTATGTGCCACAGTGTGCCATCATCTTCGTGCCAGGCCTTGATTTGGGACAGGGCCACGAAGCCTGCCTGGGCGTTGCGGCTGACCACAAACTGGAAAGTCTGGGCGATGGAGTCCCCCCGGACCAGTTTGTGTTGCAGGGCCTCCCAGTGATTCAGGTGCTCCAGAACCTGTTGTGCAGCAAGACCGTAGGGAGCGGTTTTCGGGTTGGCAATGGCCAGCCGCGAAAACGGCTGGCGGGCAAGATAGTCTTCGGCATTGTCAAAGGCGGCGACCGTGGGGCTCCACAGCGCCAGTTTGCCCCGGGCGTAGGTGAAGCGGGTGCCAGGAACGCCCGCCTGTTCTTCCTCAATCAGTGCCGGTCGCAGAGCGTCTGCGGCCATGAAAACATCAAACGGGGCGCCGTTTTTGATCTGGGCGTAAAGCTTGCCCGTGGAGCCGTAGCTTGCTGAAACGGTATGACCGGTTTCGGTTTCAAAGCGCTTGGCCAGTTCCCGGGTGGTGTCGGTAAAGTTGGCGGCGACGCCGAGACTGACCTCGCCCGCCACTGCTCCGGCAATCGCGGAGCCGGACACCACAAACAGTATCAGGGTACGGAAGATCCTGCGGCCTCGAGGATAACCCACACAACATCCTTATTCGTTCAATCATTGATGGCAAGTGTCCGGGAGTGACATCCCTGGTTGCTCTGACGTCCACGGCGACTCCGAGGTCAGGCACAGGGACCGGAGATACTCCCAGACCTCCTCCCGGTTGGTTTCGTTGAGCATCTCATGACGCCCGCCTTCAAACAATCGCAGGGTCACATGCTCCACCCCCGCTTCGCGGATTGTCTGGAAATGTCGGCGTACGCCACGCCCCATCTCACCAACCGCATCTGCGGTGCCGGAAAACAGGTGCACGGGAAGATCTTTCCGGAAGGCAGACGGCGCAAGCGCTAGCATACCACCAATAAAGTCCCACCAGAGGCCAACCGTGCAATCGAATCCGCACAGAGGGTCGGCAACGTAGAGGTCCACCTGGTCCGGATCGCGGCTTAGCCAGTCGGCCCCGGTTCGGTTCGGGCGGAACTTGCGATTGAACTGCTCAAAGGTCATTCGGGCCACCAGACCGCTGCGGTGCCGCTTGCCACGAACCAGTCGAATCAGGCCGATCAGGGTCCTGGACGCCACGAGATGGCCCCGGTCAATCCGGTTGGTGGCGCTGAGAATCAGGGCGTCCAGCTGGTCGCCATGGGTCTGGGCATAGGCCTGGGCGATAAAGGAACCCATGCTGTGGCCCAGCAGGTTGACTGGCAGCCGCGGGAATTGCGCGCGGGCGTGTTGAACAACCAGGTGCAGGTCGGCAAGCACACAGGCCCAGCCACCCTGGTCGGAATAGTGTCCCAGGCTCTCGGGAGGGCAACTCCGACCATGGCCGCGGTGGTGGTAGGTGATGACCGCAATGCCGTTTTCGCCAAGCCAGTGGGCCAGTGGTTGGTAACGGTCGCCGTGTTCGGCCATGCCATGGCTGATGATGAGAATGGCGCTTGGTGTCGCCGGGGTAAAGACTGTCCCGGTTATCGTGTGGTCATCACCGGCGTTCAGCGTCAGGGGATGTTCGTTGATTGTCACGGCCCGTTTCCTTGTTATTTTTCACTGTGGCCGGGCGTTGCCACTCCGGCGGTTTCCATAGGTGGGTGAGGCGAGACAATAATCCGCCTGGCTGTGCCATGTCGCGGAACAGGTCCACGTATTCGTGGGTCCAGAGCACAATCAGGTTGTTGGAGCGGACGGGCCGAGTGATGCCATACTCGGGCGGATGCTGGGCGTCTTCGTCAACAAAGGTGCCGAACAACCTGTCCCACAGGATCAGGGTGCCGCCGTAATTCCGGTCGATGTAGCCGGGGTTGCGGCCATGATGAACCCGGTGGTGACTCGGGGTGTTGAAAACAAGTTCAAGCCAGCGGGGCAGCTTCCCGACCAGTGTGGTGTGAATGAAGAACTGGTACACCAGTGACAGTGCATAGGCCACACCGATCCAGACAGGGTTGAGCCCCAGCAGTGCCAGGGGTAGATAGAAAATCCACATGCCGTTGAAAATGTTGGTGGCATTCTGGCGCATGGCGGTGGAGAAGTTCATCCGCTCGGAGGAGTGGTGCACCACATGGGCGGCCCAGAACCAGCGTACCCTGTGACTGGCCCGGTGCATCCAGTAGAAACAGAAATCCACGCCCACAAAGGTCAGCAGGACCGTGAACCCGTTCAGCTCCAGGTCAAATAGCCGATAGTGATAGCACAGGGCGTAGACAGGAAACGCAATCAGCCCGGCGAAGAGCAGCTCGGTAACCTGATAGCCGGCACCCAGGGCGAAGTTCCGAATCGCTTCACGGCTATCCATCAGCCGCGGATCGTGGCGAATCTTCAGGTATTCCCAAAGTGTAACGGCCACGAAGACGGGGGTGGCGATCACAAAGATCAGCTGCCGTTCATCCAGCGCCAGCCAGGGAGAGGCCGCCTTCCAGAGGGCAAGCAGGCCGCTTTCTTCCAGTACGGCCAGCATCATGTCGGTCAGAGCCATCGAATTCCTGCCGGGTTCCATTGGTAACAGGACCATTCTCGCACGCAGCTGGGCCAACGGAATGTCGGTTCACGCCAGATTGGCTGGCGATTTCCGACAGGATCCGATTCAGTCTGGCTGGCGATTATCACTGTAGACTTTCTCCAGAGCCCGGATCTGAGGTTGCCACTGGTCTAGCCAGGTCTTGATGTCTTTGGGAATCCGGGCAGGTTTCGGCCAGGGAACCGGGTACTGCGCTGGCTGGAACATGGGTGCAAACAGGGCGGCGGCCGTGAGGTCGGCGCGGGTGAACTGATTGCCAACCAGGAACGGGCGCTCGGCATAGATCGCTGCCAGCTCAGTGAGAAGATCCTCCATGACCTGCCTGGATTTTTCTGAAGTTTTCTCGTTGATCTTCATCCACTGACGCATCACTTCATCAACCCGGCTGAACGCCAGGCTGAGCAGAATCCTGTTATAGAAGGGCGTGCCGGCAGCCAGCATGGGCACTACGATTTTGGGTCGCTGCAGGAAGTGGTGGTAGGAGTAGCAGCGAATGGCGGGGCCCGCTTCTTCGTCCAGTCGCCGTTCCCAGGCCAGCGCCTGCTCGCGAAGGTCCGGATCCTCCGGTGTCAGGGAATGCTCGGGAAAGGCCTGATCCAGGTAATCCAGGATGGCCGCCGAGCCCTGGACCACCTGACCATCGTGCTCCAGCACCGGGACCGAAGAAGCCTGGCCGGTCAGCTTCCGGATGGTTTTTACATGCTGTCCGGGCAGCAGGTTTACCGTTTCGTAGTTCAGCCCCTTGTATTCCAGGGCCCAGCGAATTTTCTCGCAGTAGTGGGAAATGGCAAATTGGTACAGTTTCAGTGCCATGGGCTTGTCTCCTCGGTTCAGCGTTCTAGCATACTGTCGGTGAGGCGCGAGAAGAAGCCTCGTCGAATACTCGCGGTGGCCTCGCCAGTCGTTGGGTTCTAGAATGTAGCCCGAAAACATGCCTACAAGGGAACTGACCATGCACTCACGACGAGTATTGATGTTGTCCGTCGTTACGGCCTCGGGCCTTGCTCTTTCCGCCTGCTCTTCTCTACCCGAAACCAGTCAGCCGGTTTCCGGAAGCTATGCCTGCGGGCAACTTGATATCGCGGTATCCGGGAGCGAGAACAGCGATCTGATCAGTGTGGACTATCTGGATCGGCGGATTTTGCTCAAGCCGGAAGTGAGCGCGTCGGGGGCTTTGTATGTTGCCCCGGGTGATAACCAGACCCGTTTCTGGAACAAAGGTGAAAAAGCGACCCTGACCATACGTGGGCAGACTTACCCGGAGTGCCTGCAGCCAGGTGATCTGGAAATGCCATTCGAGGCGAGGGGCAATGAGCCTTTCTGGCACGCGACGATTGAGGGCGGCGAGCTTTTGTTAACACGCCCTTTCGAGGAACAGGGCACCCGCCGTGTTCCGGTTGAAGTGAAAACAGCCAACCGCCATGGGCGGGAATTTACGGCAACACTGGATGACCTGCCCATCACGCTCACGGTGGCCCGGCAGCTTTGCGAAGACAGTATGTCCGGAGCGCAATACCCGGCACAGGTGCGCCTGACGGTCGGCGATGATGAATACACCGGGTGTGGCGGGGATCGGCAACGGCTCTTGCGCGGTGCGGTGTGGGTTGTCGAGGATCTTGCTGGCGCCGGCATCATCGATCGGTCGCGGATCACCATCGAGTTTCTTGAGGACAACCGGATGGCCGGTCGAGCCTCATGCAACCGGTACACCGGCAGCTACCAGCTTAGAGGCGAGGGCATCGCAGTCGGACCTGTCGCATCGACCCGCATGGCCTGCGCGCCCGCGCTGATGAACCAGGAGGATCGGTTCCTCAGCCTGCTGGATCAGGTGAGTTCAGTGCGTATCGGGAAACATGGTGAGCTGCTTCTGTCGACGGCCGACGGCAAGACAATCAAGGCGTTTCAGTCCGACCACGATACGCCGTAGCGAGCCAGGATCTCTGATACCCGCCCGCTCCTTTGCAGTGCTCTTGCTCCTTCAGACAGGAGTGCTGCGAGCTGGGTGGAATCACGGCCGACCGGTGAAAACGCCACGTAGATCGGTGACTCGTGGATTACCGCAGCCATTCTCAGGCTCTCGGTGTCGCCTTCCTGCTGCAACTGCCAATTCATTACGTACCGATCCTCCGGGAATACGTCAGACCGCTGCTGATGCAGGAGTTCAATCGCCCTGCTGAGTGGCGCCGGGCCCGACAGTATCCAGACCCGTTCCGGGTCATCCTGGTGGCGCTCGATATATCGGTTCAATACCGGCGAATAGGCATAGCCATTGATTGCAAGCAGTGTGAGCTCGCTGAGCGACTCTATGCCACCGTACTGCCAATCGTTGTCCGGGTGGGTGTAAAGCGCAATCGTTGAGTAGCCGGTTGCGGCGTCCGGGAATACAAAGTCCGGTGCGTCCCCCGGAAGGGCCCCGACAACAGCGTCAATATAGCCGTCCCTGGCCTGTTGCAGGGCCCGAGCCCAACTCATGTTGACATACTCCACATCGATACCTGCCAGGCTGAACGCTTCCCTGGCGATATCGATCATGTAGCCTTCGTGCTCGGAACCGGCCTCACAATTATGGGGGCACCACGGATCGGCGGCGATGACAACGCGCTGGCGCGGATTTGAGGGTGCTGGTGCCGCGGGAGCGGTCTTCGTTGCCTTTGCTGCTGTTTCAGGAACCAGTGGTGGCGGGTCCTCTGGCTGCGAGCAGGCGACAAGAAAGAACGCAATGAAAAGAGCCAGGGTTTTTGCCATGGTAATAAAACCGGGATGCCGATACCGTCGGCTTTCCCTGAAGCATAGACCCTGGATGTCGTTTTGTAATGCTAGGCCGCGGTTTTGTCCCGTTCGGCAGATGCCGCGGTTGGCACGAGCGCCTTGGCCAGATCCTTCATGTGCAGGGTGCCAACGTGCTGCCCGTCCCGCACAACCCGGAAATTCAGGGACATGTCACCATCCGATTTCAGCAGAATCGACTCAAGATTGTCTTTTTCCGAGATATCGCCGGCAAACTCTGAGTCAGCGTCGTCCGGCGGGCTCATCACAGAACGAACCCTGAGCACCCGCGCCCGGTTGATATCGCTGATGAAGTCGACAATGTAGGGGTCGCCGGGATTGAGCAGAATCTCCTGGGGATCCCCCTGTTGTACCACCTCACCGTCTTTCAGAATGACCAGGTGGTCCGCCAGCTTCAGGGCTTCATCCAGATCGTGGGTGATAAATACGATGGTTTTCTGCAACTCTTCCTGCAGCTCCAGTAACAGATCCTGCATGTCGGAGCGAATCAGCGGGTCCAGTGCCGAGAAGGCTTCGTCCATCAGCATGATCGGGGCATCGGACACCAGGGCCCGGGCGATACCCACGCGCTGCTGCATGCCACCGGACAACTGGTGAGGATACTGGTATTCATTGCCTTCCAGGCCAACCCGCGCGAGCCATTTCCGGGCATCGGCCTCAAAATCCGCGGTTGTGTAGCCGCGAATGTCCTTGGCCATGCCGGCGTTCTCGAGCACGGTTTTGTGGGGCAGCAGTGCAAACTTCTGGAATACCATCGACATCCGCTCACGACGCAGCTTTCGAAGCTGCTCCTCGGTGTAGCTCATGATGTCTTCACCGTCGACATGGATTTCGCCAGCGGTGGGGTCGATCAGCCGGTTCAGGTGGCGGATCAGAGTGGATTTCCCGGAGCCGGACAGGCCCATGATTACGGTGATCTCGCCATCATGCATGTCGACGTTGATATCCCGAAGGCCGAGGACGTGTCGCTGCTGTTCCAGCAACTCGGCTTTGCCCATGCCCTTGCGAACGTGCTCCAGGGCAACATCCGGGGTCGGGCCGAAGATCTTGTAAAGGTTTCGGATCGAAATCTTGATGTCTTTTGCCATGGGGCGTTCCTCACTGCTTCTGGGAGACGTTGATTCGTGCCAGGGACGCCTTGGTTACCCGGTCGAGAATAACCGCCAGGATAACGATGCCAAGGCCGGATACCAGGCCAACACCCAGTTCCAGGTTGCGGATACCCCGAAGGACCAGAACGCCAAGCCCGGGCGCCGATACCAGGGATGCGATGACGACCATGGCAAGACTCATCATGATGGTCTGGTTGACCCCGGCCATGATGTTGGGCAGCGCCAACGGGATCTGCACCTTGTAGAGCTTCTGTCGGGGCGTCATGCCAAAGGCGTCTGCAGCCTCAATCACGTCTTTATCCACCAGGCGGATGCCCAGATTCGTCAGCCGGATCACCGGAACGATGGCGTAGAGGATGATGGCGATACCGTAAAGCTTCGATTCGGTGACACTGAACAGGAAGATCAGCGGGATCAGGTATACGAAGGGTGGCAGTGTCTGCAGCATGTCCAGAATCGGCACGATCATGCGCTGCAGGGGGTTGCTTCGCGCCATGGCAATGCCTATGGGAACACCCAGTAATACGCACAGGAAGGCGCATACAAAGATGATCGCAAGGGTTTGCATGGCGTAATCATAATGGTCGATAAATGCCAGCAGCACGATACTGCCGCCGACGAACAGCACCAGTTTCCAGGATTTGGTGACCAGGTAAACAACCGCCAATAACAGTGGAATCACGATCCACCAGGGGGTATTGAGCATGGCGTACAGCGCGCCGTCGAGGAACCAGCTAAGCGGTTGGGTAAGCGGGTCCAGAACCAGGCTCAGGCTGTCCTTGATGGCCAGAAAGCCCTGTTCCAGGCCCTTGGTAAGCTCCCTGGACTGGGGGAAAGCGGCACAGGATTCGTTCAGGGCGTCCATGGACGGAAACGGGAGTTCCCACACAGAGGCCGGCTCGGCGCTCTCTCCCTTGGTTTTGTTCAGCAGATCGGCCATCGACATCGGGCCGCTGCTCTGACCTTCCGAGCACCATTGCTCAAGGCCAAGCGATGAAAAAAGGGGGTCGTAGGTTGCCATGGGCGGTCAGTCTCTCCTGCGCACGTCTGCAATCAGAACGGTTTTCGGGAAACGGCCCGGGGCATCCCTGAGGATGCCCCGGGAGGGGCAGGTCAATCAGTTGAGAACGTTGGCCAGACGCTCACGGGCGGAGTCGTTAAGCCAGGTTGACCACTCGTCGCTGTTGTTGCTGAGGTAATAAACCGCAGCTTCTTCGCCGGAGGCATTGTTCGCGTCCATCCAGGCCAGAATGCCGCTCATGGTCTCGGTTTTGAAGGTCAGCTTGCTGAGCATCTCGGCCACTTCCGGCTCGCGGTCTTTGAAGTCAGTGGTTACTGACGTCAGGATCGTGGCCGCGGGGAAGTCGGAAACACCCGGGTTTTCAGCATCCGGTGTCTGGTTTTTCTGGTGAACGTCCGGCTTGACTTCGCCCAGGTCAACCCGGGTCATGTCGTACTTGCCGAGTGGGACCGTGGGACCCCAGTAGTAGCCGAACCAGGGTTCTTCGTTCTGGACGGCAGACGCCATTGATGAGGCCAGAGTCTCACCGGAACCATGGTTGAAGACGTCAATGCCGGATTCTTCCAGATCCAGGGCACGAATCAGGTTGTCGCTGACAACACGGCAGCCCCAGCCGTCCGGGCAGTTGTTGAAACGGCCGCCAACGAGCTCGGGGTTGGCCATCACGCCTTCGATGGTTTTCAGTTCCGGGTGCTCTTCCGCAAGGTAAGTCGGAATCCACCAGCCTTCAACGCCGCCCGGATCCAGAACTTTGCCGAGGCGTTCGACCTTGCCCTGCTCTTCAAGGCGCAGGTAGGCCTCGCCCGCGGAGTTGAGCCACAGCTCGGTGACGATGTCGGGCTCGCCATTCTCGGCAACCGAGGTGACAGCCGGGACGGTATCGGAAGGGACAATGGTGACGTCACAGCCGTAACCCTGCTCCATGATAAAGGTGGCCACGTTGGTGACGACCGTATTGGATGCCCAGCCCATTTCGGTGATGGATACTTCGCCGCAATCAGCCTGGGCGGCGACGGGTACGGATAGCGCGCAAAGCAGTGCAGCAGACTTTAGCTTTCGCATAGTCACTTCTCCTTCTTCAGGGTTTGTGATTTTTGAAGGGTGTGGTCGGTGTTAGTTCCGATACAGGGGTGCCGCGATCCGGACAGATCGGGAGAACAGCCGTTTTATGGTCGCTGTTATGGTCGAACAAATCAGAACATCTCGGTTAATACCTAATATTAGGATAACGAACCTCAGCTTAGTTACAAGGGCGTATTCCAAATGTATCTATAAAACAGACAGATTATGCGCTCCGATAGCTGTCAATAAGCTGTAGCAATCAGCGGCTACACTCCGCGGATCTGATACCGGAGATTGCCATGACAGAGCTGCGCGACCTGACGCCTCACACGTCGATTACCCAGGAGCAGGGCAGCCGTGATGGTCGCCAGCGGAGACTGTTACGAACCTTTCTCCCGGAGCTGATCGGTCTTGAACGTTTGCTGGCAGAAGCACCGGAACTCGTAGCCACGCGAGTGGTTGAGCGCATTGCCCTGAAGGATTTGTCGCTACCCATCTACCGGGTCGATATCGGCTCATCCCGAGCGGATGTGCCGGCGGTATTGATTGTGGGGGGCGTGCATGGGCTGGAGCGAATTGGCAGTCAGGTGGTGATGGCGTGGCTGAAGTCGCTGCTCGCCCGGGTAACCTGGGACGAGCATCTGGCCGGATTGCTGCAGAAAGTACGCATTACCCTTTTGCCGATTCTCAATCCGGGCGGCATGTACCTGAACCAGCGCAGTAATCCCAATGGTGTGGATCTGATGCGCAACGCGCCGATTACTGCCCAGGACCGCAGTGCGTTCCTGCTCGGGGGGCAGCGCATCTCCCCCCGCCTGCCGTGGTACACCGGCGATCCGGAGCAGGGCATGGAGCCTGAAAACCAGGCGCTGGAGGCCGTGATAGAGGAATTATTGCCCGGCCGACCGTTTAGCGTGGCGCTGGACTGTCATTCCGGTTTCGGTATGCAGGACCAGATCTGGTTTCCTTATGCCTACCGGCGGCGACCGATGCGCCGGATTGCTTCGGTCATGGCGCTGAAACTGATCTGGGAGCAGGCTTATCCCAACCACGATTACCGGTTTGAGCCCCAATCCCGGCATTACCTGACACACGGTGATTTATGGGACTACTTCTACAAGCAGGTCAATCGTGAAAATGCCGGTGTTTTTCTGCCTCTCACCCTGGAAATGGGGTCCTGGCGATGGATCCGCAAGCGCCCGCGTCAGTTGCTTCGACTGGATGGCTTTTTCAACCCCCTGGTTCCCCATCGCCACAAGCGGGTTTTACGCAGCCACCTGGCCTGGATGGATTTTCTGGTTAATGCCGCGGCCAGCCATGAGAACTGGTTGCCGGTTCGGGAAGAGGAGTCCATGCTGAGAGAAGCCGCAATCATGCACTGGTATCGCGATTCGAATTAGCGATTCGGTAGGCCCGGGCACTCATCAAACGGAACACTTGTATGCACTGGATTCTGTTGCGGGGGCTGACGCGGGAACATGCGCACTGGGGAAACTTTCCGTCCCGTCTGCGTGAGGCGTTTCCCGATCAACTTTTCCATACGGTCGATCTGCCCGGAACCGGGGTGCACTATCTGGAAAACAGCCCGTCAACCGTGGCTGCTATCCGGCAGAAGGTCTCCAGGCAGGTCAGCCATATTCCCGGACCTTTCAGCGTCCTGGCACTCTCGATGGGCGGCATGGTGGCCCTTGATTGGGCCCAGCATGTCCCCGAGGGTCAGATTCAGAACCTGGTGCTGATCAATACCAGTTCGGGTTTCAGTCCACCCTGGCAGCGCATGCGGCCGGGCGCCTGGCCTCGGGTGCTACGACTCCTGGGGCGCAGGGAGCTGTTTGATCGCGAGCGGGACATCCTCAGACTTACCTCCAATCGAGAGGTCCCATTGTCACTGGCAAAGCAGTGGTACAGCATTCAGCGACGACGCCCTGTCAATCCCCGGAACGCCCTCAACCAGTTGACGGCCGCCGCCCGCTACAAGCCTGATGAAAAACGACCGATGCCAGACGCTCTTTTGCTGGCCAGTCGGGGTGATCGCATTGTTCACTGGCGCTGCAGTGCCGCGCTGGAAGAACGCTGGCAATGGACCATGAAACTGCATCCTGATGCCGGGCATGATCTCCCGCTGGACGACCCGGAGTGGATTATCCAGCAGCTCCGCAACTGGCTGCCCCGGTAACGCCGGTTGCTTGACGCAACTCTTCTTTCCCGTCAGTCTTCTCGTTTTGAACCGCCAAAGCCGTCATTGATAAGGAACGGAGCCCATAATAATGAAAATCTTCGAAACCAAAACCGCCCCCAACCCGCGTCGTGTCCGTATGTTCATGGCTGAAAAGGGGCTGCTGGACAAGGCCGAATTCATCGAAATCGACCTGCAGAAGGGTGAAAACCTGACTCCGGAGTTTGTTGCTCGAAACCCGATGAAGAAAGTGCCGGTAATGGAGCTCGATGACGGCACCTGCATCGCCGAGACCATGGCCATCTGCCGTTATTTCGAGGAAAGCTACCCGGATACACCGAGCCTTCTCGGTGATACTCCGCTCGAAAAGGCGCAGCTTGAGCAATGGCTGCGGTGGATTGAGCTGTTCTTCTTCATGCCTACCGGCATGTGCTTCCAGCACACCACCGGCTACTTCAAGGACCGGATGAACCCGATCAAGGAGTGGGGAGAAGAGTGCGGCAAGAGTGTCGAGAAGTTCATGCATTTCCTCGACAAACAACTGGAGGGCAAGGAATACATCTGCTGCGATCGATTTACAGCTGCTGATATCAACGCCTTCACAACAGTGGCCTTTGCCCGAGTAGTAGGTATCCGGATCCAGCCGGAGCAGACCAATCTGCAGGCCTGGTACGACCGAATCAAGGCCCGCCCCTCGGCCCAGGCCTGAGGTCGTAAGCGAAAGAGAGACGTAAATGACCACAATGGATTCAAGACTCCAGTGCGCGCTGGCGGCGATCGACACAGCAAACCAGGCCGATCCCAACCTGGAACCCTTTGGCGACGAACACCTGCCGAAGGAATACGCTTACAGCCTGCACATGACCCGCTGGCTGTTCGAGCTTGAATCCGACCCTTCCGAACGCATGCAGATCGCCTGCCGGGCCCAGCACATTGAGCGCTGGACCATGCCCCGGAAGGACTATCCGGAAGGCCGTAAAGCCTATTATCAATGGCGCCAGGCCTGTGGCCGGATGCATGGCCGGCGGGCGGCGGAGATCATGGCGGAGTGCGGTTATCCGCAGGAGGAGTGTGAGCGGGTGGAGACCATTCTTACCAAGCGGGAGCTAAGGCAGGATGCCGATACGCAACTCCTGGAGGACGTGGCCTGCATGGTGTTCCTGGAGAAGTACTTCGCGGATTTCTATGAGGAAAAGGCGGACTACGACCGGGAAAAGTGGTTACGCATTGTCCGCCGGACCTGGGGCAAGATGTCGCCCCGAGGGCACGAGGCAGCACTCAAGCTGGCCGAGGGCATGCCGGCGCACTTGTTGGAGTTGTTGCAGGAGGCCTTGGCAGAGCCTGAGAGTTAGCCTGCAGGGAAAAACAGCTCCCTTAATTTTGAACCAGGCTCCTCCGCCCGCATAAACGATTCCCCCACAAGGAAACCGTAAATCCCGCGAGCAGTCATCGCTTCTACGTCGCTGCGCGTCATGATGCCGCTTTCGGTAATTGTCAGCCGGTCCTGGGAGATACGCTCATGCAGATCAAACGTGGTGTCCAGAGACACATCAAAGGTGTGCAGATTGCGGTTGTTGATGCCGACCAGAGGCGTCGTCAGCGTCAACGCATCGTCCAGTTCCTCACCATCGTGCACTTCGACTAACACATCCAGGCCAATCTCATGGGCAATGCCTTCTAACTCCTGCATCTGGTCTTTGGTCAGGCAGGCTGCAATCAGGAGGATGCAGTCGGCGCCTATGGCCCGGCTTTCGTAGACCTGGTAGGGCGCCACCATGAAATCCTTGCGGATTACCGGCAGACTGCAGGCATTGCGGGCGGCAACCAGATAATCCTCATGCCCCTGGAAGAAGTCGTGATCGGTGAGCACGGACAGGCAGGCCGCTCCGCCGTTTTCATAGCTCTCGGCGATCACTGCCGGCTCGAACGGATCCCGCAAAATACCTTTGCTTGGTGAGGCTTTCTTGATCTCGGCGATAACAGCGGGAGTCTGCTGTTCAATCCGGCTGCGCAAAGCGTTGGCAAAACCTCTGGCTGCCGGTTGATCCCCAGCCATGGCCTTAAGGTCAGCAAGCGAAACTTTTGGTTTCCGCTCGTCAATTTCTTCCCACTTACGGTCAACGATCTTGCGAAGAATGGTGGGAGTCTTGTCCAAATGTCGTTCAGTCATAACGGGCCTGTACAAAGTTAGCGAGAGTCGGAGCGGAGGGAGCTTCCAAAACTGTCTGCAGCCATGGATGGCTGCAGCCAAGCCCTACATGGACGTATTCACGGGCGTGTTTTGGAAGCTCCCTCCGCTCCGGCTCGTCCGGCTGCGAAGTCAGCAGACCAGGATCAAAAGCACTGAGAAAAATCAGCCAGCTCCGACATCTTGCCGGCAGCGAGGCCAGAGCCCATGGCGTCCAGGGCCATATCGACACCTTCTTTCGGCGTCTTGGCCAAACCAGCGACGTAGATGGCTGCGCCGGCGTTCAGGGCAATCAGGTCCCGGGCTTTCTCGGCCATTTCATCGTGGCCACGACCGAAAGCTGCCTTGATCAGCTTTAAGGAATCGTCGGCGGTGTCCACGGTCAGGCCCACCAGAGCCTGGCTCTTGATGCCAAGATCCTCCGGGGTGATGTCGTATTCGGTGACCTTGCCGTCTTTCAGTTCCGCCACGTGGGTGGCGCTGGCCAGGCTGATCTCATCCAGGCCGTCTTTGGAGCAAACCACCATGATGTGCTCGGCCCCAAGGCGATGCAGCACCTCCGCCATGGGGCGGCAGAGTTCCCGGTTGAACACGCCCACCAGTTGGCGCTTGACGCCCGCCGGGTTGGTCATGGGTCCCAGGATGTTGAAAATGGTCCGGCAACCCAACTCTTTGCGGGGGCCGATGGCGTGTTTCATGGCGCCGTGGTGAGCGGGAGCGAACATGAAGCCGACACCGATTTCCTCGACGCAGCGGGCCACTTCCTCCGGTTTCATGCTCAGGTTGATACCCAGCTTTTCCAGCAAGTCGGCACTGCCGCTCTTGGACGAGACCGCCCGGTTACCATGCTTGGCTACAAAGCCGCCGGCAGCCGCCACCACAAACGAAGCGGCAGAGGACACGTTGAAAAGGTTGGCGCCATCACCGCCCGTACCGACGATGTCGACCAGAGGTTCGGCCTTGACCGTTACCTTGGTGGCCAGCTCACGCATCACCTCGGTGGCACCAGTGATTTCATCGATGGTTTCGCTCTTCAGGCGCAACCCCATGAGAAACGCGCCAATCTGGGCGTCGGTGGCCTCGCCCTTCATGACGATGCGCATCACGTCCTTCATTTCCTCCCGGGACAGGTCCAGGTTGGAGGCAATGCGGTTGAGAGCTTCTTTCATGTCCATGTGTCGGCCTCTTATTGTGATCTCAGAAAGTTGCGCAGCAGTTCGTGCCCCTGTTCCGTCATAATAGACTCCGGATGGAACTGCACCCCTTCAATCGGCAGTGTCTTGTGGCGAACCCCCATGATTTCCTCGATGGAGCCGTCGTCGTTGCGGGTCCAGGCGGTCACTTCCAGGCAGTCCGGCAGGGTGGTCTTGTCGATGACCAGGCTGTGGTAGCGGGTGGCCTGCAGCGGGTTGCTCAAGCCCCGAAATACGCCGGTGTCCTTGTGGAAGACCGGGGACACCTTCCCGTGCATGACCCGGCCGGCCCGGATAACGTCACCGCCGTAGACCTGGCCGATAGCCTGGTGGCCCAGGCAAATGCCCAGGATCGGCAGCTTGCCGGCGAAATGCCGGATGGCCTCCATGGAGATGCCGGCCTCGTTCGGAGTACAGGGGCCAGGGGAAATCACCAGCCGTTCCGGGTTCAGTTCCTCGATCTGTTCTATGGTAATTTCATCGTTCCGGTACACCTGCACATCGGCGCCCAACTCGGCCAGATACTGCACCACGTTGTAGGTGAAGGAATCGTAGTTATCGATCATCAGCAACATAATCCGTTCCTCCGCCTCAGTGGTCGAAATCGTTGTAAGTCATGGCCACTGCCCGGAAAATGGCGCGGCCCTTGTTCATGGTTTCCTTCCACTCGAGGCGGGGCACCGAATCGGCCACCACGCCGGCGCCGGCCTGGATGTGCAGGGTGTTGTCCTTGATTACGGCGGTACGGATGGCGATAGCCGTGTCCATGTTGCCGTTGAACGACAGATAGCCCACGGCGCCACCGTAGACCCCACGCTTCACCGGCTCCAGTTCATCGATGATTTCCATGGCGCGGATCTTGGGCGCGCCACTCAGGGTGCCGGCGGGCAGGGTGGCCCGAAGCACGTCCAGGCAGCTGGTGTTGTCTTTCAGCCGGCCGGTGACGTTCGAAACAATGTGCATCACGTGAGAGTAGCGCTCGACAATCATTTTATCGGTGAGCCGGACCGTGCCGGTTTCCGATACCCGGCCGGCGTCGTTGCGGCCCAGGTCGATCAGCATCAGGTGCTCGGCAATCTCTTTCGGGTCGGCAAGCAGTTCCGCTTCCAGGGCCTTGTCCTCGGCATCGGTGGCGCCGCGCTTGCGGGTACCGGCGATGGGGCGAACGGTGACTTCCTCGTCCTCCACCCGGGCCAGGATTTCCGGGGAGGAGCCAACGATGTGGAAGTCCTCCAGATCCAGGAAGTACATGTACGGTGACGGGTTCAGCACCCGAAGTGAGCGGTACAGGTTGAGCGGCGGTGCTTCGAAGGGAATCGACATGCGCTGGGAAATCACCGTCTGCATGACATCGCCGTCGAGCACGTAGCCCTTGATCTTGTCCACGGCCGCTTCGAATTTGTCCTGGGTAAAGCCGGAGACGAAGTCGCTCTCGTCCACGGCTTTGCCGCGAAGGTGTTGAGGCGTGCGCGGCGCGTCGGCGGTTTGCCGATGCAGGTGCTTCTCCAACTCATCAATGCGGCTGTGTGCCTTCTCGAAGGCGCCCTCAACGGCCGGGTCAGCATGGACAATCAGGTGCAGTTTGCCACGCAGGTTGTCGAACACGACGATCTCGTTGGACACCATCAGCAGAATGTCCGGCGTGCCGATCTTGTCCGGTGGACAACTTTGACGCAGGCGCTTTTCGATGTAGCGCACGGTGTCGTAGCCGAAGTAGCCTACCAGGCCACCGTTGAACCGGGGTAGCTCGCCCAGGTCGGGCGCATGGAAGCGCTTCTGGTAGGCCTCGACAAACGCCAGAGGGTCGTCGACTTCTTCGTTTTCGACGATCTCGCCGCCGCGGCTGATCTCCACCCGGTGGTCAAAAACCTTCAGCACTTCATGACTGGGCAGGCCGATGATGGAATAACGGCCCCATTTCTCGCCGCCCTGAACGGACTCGAACAGATAGGAATACGGCCCGCTGGCGAGCTTGAGGTAGGTGCTCAGAGGCGTATCGAGGTCGGCCAGCACCTCGCGGTACACAGGGATGCGGTTAAAGCCGGCGTTGGCGAGCTCGGAGAATTGCTCGGGTTTCATGGTACGGTTTCCTGAAATCTGATCTGCATTGTGGACGGAAGCCAGTGCTTCCATCAGGTGCTGCGGGCTCGACGGGCAGGAGCCGGTCGGCCGCCGGGCTTGCTCAGCCGGTGCGCCATCGCCACCATCGTGTTGCGCGGGTTGTCAGGATGCCTCGCGCTGCAGTCAGATTCAGTCCCTGCACGGCAGGAATCTCCCGTAAAGAAGTGCTCAATGTAAGTTCCTTGTGAGATTACAAAAGCTCGGCCAGCGAATCAACAACCGCATCGGCGCCCAGGGTATCTACGGCTGGCCCATAATTGTAGCCGTAGCGGACCGCCACGCAGGGAATGCCCGCTGCCAGTGCGGCGTTAATATCCGCCCCGGAGTCGCCCACCATTACCGTGGTTCCCCGGGTACCCCCCAGCGTCTCCATGGCATGAAGCAGGGGCGTCGGGTCCGGTTTTTTGACCGGCAGGGTGTCACCACCCACGGTCAGATCAAACCAGTGGTCCAGCCCCATCTGTTCAAGCAGCGGCGCCACAAACTGTTCCGGCTTGTTCGTGACAATGCCCAGCCGGCAGCCCTGGTTTTTCAGATGTGTGAGACAGGCCTCGACGCCGGCATAGACCACCGAATGCCGGCCATTGATGGTGCCATAGGCGTGATAGAAGATTGCCAGGGCATCGTTGAACAGGGCGTCGTCTTTCGGCCGCGCCGGTTCCCAGTCCACCTGGCCAGCCAGCGCCCGGCGGACCAGAACGCTGGCGCCGTTGCCGACCCAATTCCGCACCCGGTCAATCCCGGCGGGGGAGCGGCCAAGATGCCCAAGCATCTGATCAATCGCTGCCGCCAGATCTGGCGCGCTGTCCACCAGGGTGCCGTCCAGATCGAACAGGGCAACCCCTGGCCAGCGGGCGTTGAACAAACCCGCCAGGCTCATTGGCTGATCACCCTGCGGGCCTGCTCCAGCTCTTCGCGCATGGCGTCGATGGTGGCCTTGTAGTCGTCCGTATTGAAGATGGCGGAACCGGCCACGAAGGTGTCGGCACCAGCCTCCGCGATTTCCCGAATGTTCTCGGTCTTCACGCCGCCGTCGATTTCCAGGCGGATGTTGTAGTTGCTGGCATCGATGCGTTTGCGGGCTTCCCGGAGCTTGTCGAGGGTGCCCGGTATAAACTTCTGGCCGCCGAAACCGGGGTTCACGGACATCAGCAGTACCATGTCCAGCTTGTCCATCACATGATCCATGTAATGCAGCGGCGTGGCCGGGTTGAACACCAGGCCGGCCTGGCAGCCACCATCGCGGATCAGTTGCAGTGATCGGTCAATGTGGTTGGTCGCTTCCGGATGAAAGGTAATGTAACTGGCGCCGGCGTCGATAAACATACGGATCAGGTCGTCCACCGGCGATACCATCAGGTGGACATCGATGGGGGCGGTCACGCCATGCTTGCGCAGGGCCTCGCAGACCATGGGGCCAATGGTGAGATTGGGCACGTAGTGATTGTCCATGACATCGAAGTGCACGACATCTGCGCCAGCGGCCAGCACGTTTTCGACTTCCTCGCCAAGGCGGGCAAAATCGGCGGACAGGATGGATGGGGCAATCAGGTAAGGGTTCATGACGGCTCTCTCACAACAATGGATAATGGCGTGGTCAGCGGTCCCTGCCGCACATTCAGGATGGCTGCTAGTCTAACAGCTCAGTCGCGTTTTTTCGCAGTCAAAGGATCAGTATCTGTGCAGAGATTCGAGTTTTACCGGCCGGTCGTGTTCCGGTCTGTCATCCTGGCCCTGATGTTTGCCGTGCCCTCCATCACCCTCGGCCAGGAAGAGGGTGATAAGGCCGCCGAGCCTGGAGATTCGGCGGCGCCGGCTGCGGAGTCTGCAAGCCGGGCCCTGGTCTGGACGGGCACCGGGGAGCGCTCCCTGAACCAGAGCTTTCCCGAGGCGGCGGTATGGCTGGAGCTTGAGGAGGGCGACCGGGCGCTGGGGCTGTTCTATCCGGAAGCCCGGTTACCGGCCCGCGGCGCCGTGCTGGTTCTGTCGGACGAGGGCGAAACCGCCGCTTCCGGGGTGACGGGAGCGATCGCGGCGGGGCTGGCTTCGCGGGGATGGGCCGTGCTCACGCTGGGCCTGGAATCGCCTTCGCCGGTACTGAGTGAGATCCTGATGCGGCCGGTGCCAGAGAAACCGGCGGCTGAAGCGGATGCAGAGGAGCAGCAAGCATCAGAATCGGTCATGATTGACGTCATGGCCTCAGAGAGCGCCGACGATCTCGAGGCGCGCTACAGAAATCGAATCAACCAGATGCTCGCGGCCGGACTGGCTCTTCTGGTGGAGCGGGGCTATGAGGCTCCGGCTGTTCTGGGAGTCGGGCGGGCCAGCATACACGTGACCAACCAGGTGTTGGAGGGTGGCAATGCTTCTGCGCTTGTCTGGGTGGCTCCGCAGTTTTACCCGGTCGACAGGCCAGATCTGCCGGAACGTCTCGAGTCGCTGGGCACGGAATTGCTGGAGCTGTATCCCTCCGGAGACGTTGATGATCGATCAGGTTGGAGTGTTGGCATGAGGTTGCGTCGGGCCGGGATGAGTGGCTTTGAGCGACAGCCGGTGCCCTGGCTCACACCCGCACCCGGAACTCTGGGCGATACGGTCGCCAGCCGCGTTGCCGCCTGGCTTGAGTCCCGCTAGGCGTGGCCTAGGTGTTGTGACGCTTGATCAGCTCCCAGGCCTGCTGATAGTAGAGCAGACGTTCTTTGGCGAGGTTCTGGTCACGGGCGCTTATCTGCTGCTGGGCCAGTTTGTCCGGATGGCACTCGGATACCTTCTTGCGGTAGGCCCGTTTTATCACCTCCAGAGAATCCCGTCGGGTAACCCCTAGAATCTCGCAGGCTTGCTGATAACTGGTAGGTCTGGAGAGATTCTCACTGTGCCGGGTCCAGACTTTGCTGGCATAGCTGTCAAAGATGTCCTCGGTGACGCTGACCGGCAGACCAATCTGATCAATGGCATCCTCGCACCGGTAGCGTCTGGGCTTGCCGGGCCGGCCGTTAAGCTGACTGGCGTGGCACAGGCAGATGGCAGTTTTCAGGGCCGGTGCTGGCCACAGACGGCGGGACAGGCGCATGGCCAGGCCGCGGATGAAGGGCAGTTGCCCGGCTGACTTGCCGTCCTGGAACCAGCCAATGGCGCGCCGTCGTTGACGCTTGGACAGCTTCATGGCCTTTATCAGGGATTCGGCATAGCCGATGTCGGCTTCGGTCACACGACCCTCTGATTTGGCGATGTAACCCAGAAAGAAAAACAGGGGGCGTCTGCACCAGCGGGGCAGGCGGGCGCGTTCGATCAGCGCTGGAGCCTGGTGGCCGCACGCCGAGAGTTCCCGCATCAGGCTGGAAAACTCGGCTTCCATCCGGGCCGGCAACACCGGTTGTCTGTTACTGCCTGCCATGGCTTTCGGATTCCGTTCTGCCCAGTTGGCTGTCCAGCGCTTGCAGGCGTTCCGGGGTGCCCACGTCTACCCATTTTCCCGGATGGTAAAGGCCTCTCACACGGCCATCGCTCATGGCATTGCGAAGCACCGGCCCTAGCTTTCCCGCCCGATCTGTCAGGCCGTCGAACAGGCACCGGCGCAACAGGCTGATGCCGGTGAAGGTCAACTTGTCCGGCCCGTCGTCCATGAGCAATCCCTGATCCGTCAGATGAAAGTCTCCCTCGGGATGGTGTGGCGGATTGTGGGTAACCACCAGCAGCGCGTCGGCGTCGGCCGGCGGGATCAGTTGGGCCAGGTCGAAATCGCTCCAGATGTCGCCATTGATCACCAGGAACCAGTCGGTTTCATCATCGGCCAGCAGGGGCAGGGCGCGCACTATGCCGCCGGCGGTCTCCAGGGGCTCGCCCTCGCGGGAGTATTGAATTGACAGGCCGAACTGATCGCCATTGCCCAGCGTTTCCTCAATCTGGTCGCCTAGCCAGGCGTGGTTGATGACCACCTCGCGGAATCCCGCTCGCCGCAGGTGGTCCAGGTGATAGCTGATCAGAGGCTTGCCGGCGGCCTTGAGCAGGGGCTTTGGTGTGGCCAGGGTCAGCGGCCGCATGCGTTCACCTTTGCCGGCGGCGAGGATCATGGCTTTCACTGGTGCGAATGCTCCTGGCCGGGGGCCGGGCCAATGCTCACCTCGATGCGCGGCATAACCGTATCGCTGAGCCATTCGTGGAAATGGCGCAGGGCCGGCTGCCGGCTGCTGGCAACGATCAGGTACTGCACGGTGCGCGGAATGTCATTGAGGTAACCGTGTTTGCCATCGCGGATCGACAGCCGGGCGAAAATCCCGGCGGCCTTCAGGTGGCGCTGCATGCCCATCAGTTCAAACCACTGACGGAAGGTTTCCGGATCGGCCCGATGCAGTCCTGCGTCCCGGCTGCCCTGTCGAAACACCTCCAGCCAGTCGCAGATCCGTGCCTCCGGCCACTGGATGTAGCAATCTTTCAGCAGGGACACGACGTCGTAGGTGACCGGACCGGTGACGGCATCCTGGAAATCGATGACGCCGGGGCGCGGTTCGTTGGGGCGGACCAGCAGGTTGCGGGAATGGTAGTCCCGGTGAACCGTTACTTCCGGTTGCGCCAGCGCACTTTCCCGAAGCATGGAAAACGTGGTGTCCAGCAGCGCCCGCTCACTGTTTTCCAGCTGCATGCCTAGATGCTGTTCCAGTAGCCAGTCCGGAAACAGCGCCATCTCTCGCTCCAGGAGGGTGGCGTCGTAGGGAGGCAGTGGGTACGCCTCGGGAGAGGGCTGGCGGGCAATGAGAGTGAGTTCCTCAAGGGCATTCCGGTACAGCCGGTCTGCAGACTTCTCGTTCAGTTGGCCAAGCATCAGCCGGTCGCCAAAATCCTCCAGCAACAGGAAGCCCTGTTCCAGATCAGCCTGGACGATTTCGGGCACGGCAATGCCCTGCTGATGCCAGTGCCGTGCGATGGCCACGAAGGGTTCGCAGTCTTCGTGTTCCGGGGGCGCATCCATAACAATAAACGGAACATCGCCACCGTTGGTCTTCGCCTGACCGGCGTGCTGCCAGACCCGAAAATAGCGGCGAAAACTGGCATCGCCGGAGACCGGTTCGGCTTCGCTCTGTTCGAAGCCGGGGAACTGTCTGACCCAGTTGGTCAGCAACTGCAGGCGGGTATCCATAACTCGGGTTGCGATCCTGAAAATAAGTTGTCGCTGACAGCGAAAGTTAGCAGAGGAGTATAAAGAGGGTAAATCGGTTTTGCAGCGGAGTTTCCGTTAACAACCCCGGAGGGCACGTGTAAACTAGTCGGCGGTTATTATCGCCCGTCCTCCAATTCACCCGGAACAGGATCCAGCCACCGTGCCATGTCCCGAACGCCCACTGCAATCACCGCAAAGCCGGTGGCAGAGCCGGTATGGCCATTTGCTGCTGGCCGCGTTTCTGGGGGGTGGAAGTTCCGCAGGTTATGCCCAGGCAGCGCCGTCGGCGGCGGAAATTGACTGGCGCCCCAGGGCGGAACTGCCAGATGAGGTTCGGTCTTCGCTGCCTTTGTTCTGCGAAGGGGGCTACTTGCCTTCTGGTGGTGCCGACGGAGTTGGCGGTGCGTTTGCCAATGGCAGCGATGCCGAACAACCGCTGGAAGCCAGTGGCCTGAATGCGCGGTATGAGATCGATCGCGAGCTGTTTCTCCAGGGCGACGTCCGGATTCGCCAGGGCGGCTTCCAGGTGACCGGTTCGGAAGCCCGTTACAGTCAGGAGCGCGGCGCCGTCTCGGTCCAGGGGCCACTGGTCAGTCGAGGTGAAGGCTTTTTACTGACTGGTGAGGACGCTAATTATGATGTGGAAACCGGTCGCCTAGACATCAATACGGCGACCTTTCTGCTGCATGGGCCGGAAATGCGTGGCAATGCCGGCAGCCTGTCGCGTATCAGCGAGGAGCAGGTGGTCATTCAGGATGGTTTGCTCACCACCTGCGGCCCCAGACAGAATGACTGGGCCATCGTCGCCTCGGACATTCGCCTGGATCGGGCGGAGGGGTTTGGCACTGCCAAGCATGTTCGGCTGGAAGTCCTGGATGTACCGGTTTTTTACTGGCCCTGGGCCAGCTTCCCCATTGATGATCGCCGCAAATCCGGCTTCCTGTACCCTCAGTTCGGCTCCTCCAGTGCTGGCAGTGGCGCTTTCATCGCTGTTCCCTACTACTTCAATCTGGCACCCCACTACGATGCAACCCTGACGCCCCAGTACATTCATGGCCGGGGTCTGTTCAACGAAGTTGAAGGTCGGTACCTCAGTTCGCTCGGGGAAACCACCCTGCAGCTTGGATATATCGGCAATGATTCGGCGTTCGAGGAGGAGAATCCCGGTGAGTCCGGAGAGCGCTGGGCCCTGGATGCCACCACCCGGGCTGCCTTTGGCGGTGGCTGGCGAGGCTACGGGGATTTTTCCGTGGTAAGCGACGAGGACTATCTCAGCGACCTCAACCGCAGCCTGGAGATCAACCAGGCCACCCACCTGCAGAGAAAGGGCGGGGTGACTTTCCGGAGCGACCAGCAGTACTTTGACGCCTACCTCAATGACTACCAGACCATCAGCGACCGCATCGCCGATGTTGACAAGCCCTATGCTCAGCTGCCTGAAATTATCTATGCGGGGCAGACCGATGCCGGTGTTGTGGAAGCCAGTGTGGAAAGCCAGTACACGGTCTTCTATCGGGATAACGAGGCCCTGACCGGTCTCGATCGTGCCAACGGCCAGCGCTTCCGGGCGCGACCGGAGCTGGCGTTGCCGATGCGGGCCTTGTGGGGATTCAGCCGGCCCTCGGTGAGCCTGGATTACACTCGCTACGATCTGGATGACTACACCCTGGGCGATGGCGCCTTCGATCGCACCGTGCCAGTTGCCGAATGGGATAACGGGTTGTATTTCGACCGGCAGAGCAGCCTGTTCGATGTGCCCTATAACCAGACCCTTGAGCCCCGCCTTTATTACGCCTGGGCCGATGCCGATCCGGACCAGAACGACATCCCGGATTTCGACACCGACCTCCAGACCTTTCGCTTCGAGCAGTTGTTTCGTCCGGACCGTTTCACCGGCGGTGACCGCGTCGGTGATGCCAATCAGTTGACCGTTGCCCTGACCAGCCGTTTCAATGATCTGCTTACCGGCGCCGAGCGCGCCCGGTTCAGTATTGGCCAGGTTCAGTATTTTGAGGATCGGGAGGTGACCCTGTTTGGTGAGGGTGCCGGTACCCGGAGTCGTTCTCCCCTGGCGGGCGAGGTGGTGCTAAACCCGCTGGATACCCTCGAGATCCGTTCTTCCGGGCTGTGGGATCCGGATACGGGTAACACGGAGGAAGGCCGGAGTCAGTTGCTCTTTCACTCCAGTGATTATCGCTACCTGGCCAGTGTGGGGCACACCTACAGCCGGGACGAACTGGAACAGTCGGACATTGCGGCGGTTTTCCCGGTATCGGACCGTGTTAGTCTGATCGGCCGCTGGGTCTATGATTCCGACCTTGACCGGACCGTCGGATCCCTGGCCGGACTGGAATACAATAACTGCTGCTGGAGTGTTCAGGTTGTTCACCAGAACTATCTGACCGACGACCGGGAGCTCGATAGCCGTATACTGTTCCAGATCCAGCTGAAGGGCCTTGGTGGCAGTGATGGGGCTTCATCGAGTATTTCCGAGGCCATTTACGGTTTCGATGAAAGGGAGCGTCGTCGTTTTGGAACTCCCTGAGTGGATCCCGGACTAAGGCCCCCAAAACGCCAGAAAAGCTCAAATTCTATTTGCAGAGGTGATTATGAAGGCGACCCTTCGCCATGGTGTACAAGCGTTACTGGTTCTTCTTGCCGTTCTGGCTCCGCTGTCTGTTCAGGCCGAGCGCAAGCTGCTGGATCAGGTGGTGGCCATTGTCGACGAGGATGTCATCCTGCAGACCGAGCTGGAAGCGCGAATCAGTACCATCACCAGTCGTCTCAGCGCCCAGGGCACGGCGTTGCCGCCGCGGCAGATCCTGGAAGAGCGGGTGCTTGATCAACTGATCACCGAATCCATCCAGATGCAGATGGCGGATCGCGCAGGTATGCGTATCAGCGATAACGAGCTGAACGAAACCATGGCCAACATTGCCGAGCGCAACGGCATGAGCCTGGCCCAGTTTGAAAACCAGCTGGCGGCCGAAGGCGTGAGCTACAACCAGGCCCGCGAGCAGATTCGAAGGGAGATGCTGACCAGCCGCGTTCAGCAGCGCCAGGTTGGCAACCGGGTACGGGTAACCGACAGGGAAGTGGAAAACTATCTGGAGAGCCTGGAGGCCCGTGGTGGCAATAACGCCCAGTACCGGCTGGCGTATATTTTTGTCAGCGTTGATGATCCGTCCGACGAGGCGGAGGTCGATGCGGCCCGGGAAAAGGCCCAGCGTCTGCGCAATGAGATTGCCAGCGGCCGTGATTTCCGCGAGGTGGCTGTTGCCGAGTCCGATGCCAGTAATGCCCTGGAAGGCGGCGATATGGGCTGGCGTGCCGAAGGCCAGCTGCCGTCTCTCGTTGCCCCGGTGGTGCCGGAGCTGCCGGTGGGTCAACCGTCGGAAGTTCTTGAAAACAACAGCGGCTTCCACCTGGTTATGGTCATGGATAAACGCGGGGGCGAGCAGCAGCAATTGATCCGGCAGCATCGCGTTCGCCATATTCTGGTGCGGCCTTCCGAAGCAACCACCGACAGCCAGGCGGAAACCATGATCCGGGATCTGTATCAGCAACTGCAGAACGGTGCCAGCTTCAGTGCCCTGGCCAAGGAGTATTCGGATGACCCGGTGTCCGGTTCCGATGGCGGCAATCTGGGCTGGGTGAGTCCCGGTCAGATGGTGCCCGCGTTCGAGCAGGCCATGCTGAATGCCGATATCGGTGAGTTCCAAGGGCCGTTCCGCTCCCAGTTTGGCTGGCACATCCTGCAGGTTCAGGAGCGCCGTCAGAAAGACATCAGCGGTGATGTGCGCGACGCCGAGGCGCGCCAGGCCATCTACCGGCGCAAGTTCGAGACCGAATTGCAAAACTGGCTTCAGGAGATCCGCGACGAGGCCTTTATCGAGTTCAAGGGCGAGTACGCGAAGGACGAACCTGCAGAACAAGAGCCGGTCTCCTGATGAGTAATCCTGTGGTTCTGGCGCTCACCGCCGGCGAGCCTGCCGGAATTGGTCCGGAGTTGTGCCTCCAGCTGGCGCTGGAGTCCAGAACCTGTGGTGTCGTGGTGGTTGCCAGTAGGCCGCTGCTGGAGGCCCGCGCGAAGCAAATGAATCTGGCGGTTGAACTGCGTCCCTGGCAGCCCGGAGAGGCGCCGGAAATGAAGGCGGGCCTGCTGTCGGTGCTGCACGTGGAAGGTTGCGCCAATTATCAGCCAGGCTCGCTGGATACCGGCAGCAGTGCCTATGTGGTCAGGACGCTGGAGGTTGCCGCCAATGGCTGCCTGGATGGCGAGTTTGATGGCATGGTAACGGCGCCTGTCCACAAAGGCGTGATCAATGATGCCGGCATTTTGTTCAGCGGCCACACCGAATTCCTGCAGGAGCTCTGCGGCGTGGAGCGAGTGGTTATGATGCTGGCGACCGAAGAGCTGCGCGTTGCGCTGGTAACCACCCACTTACCGCTCAAGGATGTTTCCGCCGCCATTACCCCCGAGCGCCTGACTCAGGTGACGCGGATTCTCGATACCGATCTGAAAAAGTTCTTTGGCATTGCGCGGCCCCGAATTCTGGTGGCCGGCCTGAATCCCCATGCCGGGGAAGGCGGCCACCTTGGCAGGGAAGAGATCGACACCATCGAGCCCACCCTGGAGAGTCTGCGCACGGAAGGCCTTTCGCTGACCGGACCGTTGCCGGCCGACACCCTCTTCACGCCGCACTGGCTGGACCAGGCCGACGCGGTTCTGGCCATGTACCATGATCAGGGACTGCCGGTACTGAAGTTTCAGGGCTTCGGGCGCGCCGTAAACATTACCCTGGGCCTGCCCATTGTCCGAACCTCGGTGGACCATGGCACGGCCCTGGATCTCGCTGGCACCGGCCGGGCTGATGCCGGCAGCCTGCATACGGCCTTGAAGGTGGGCGAGCAAATGGCTCGTTGTCGTAAATCTGCAATTGAAGAGACCCGTTCGTGAGCAACAAAGCCGGCCACCAGGCCAGAAAACGGTTTGGCCAGAATTTCCTCCATGATCCAGGGACCATCGAGCGGATCATCCGCGCGATCAATCCGAAACCCGATGACGCCATCGTGGAAATTGGTCCCGGTCTGGGCGCGCTGACCGAAGAGATACTGGCCGTGAATCCAAGGCTGCAGGTAGTGGAGCTGGATCGCGACCTGATTCCGGTGCTGCGCACCAAGTTCTTCAACTATCCCGAGTTCCGGATTCACGAAGCGGACGCGCTCAAGTTCGATTTCAGCCAGCTCATGGTGGATCGTCCCCTGCGGATCATCGGTAACCTGCCGTACAATATATCCACGCCCCTGATTTTCCACCTGCTGTCGCAGGCCGGCGTGGTGCAGGACATGCACTTCATGCTGCAAAAAGAAGTGGTTCAGAGGATGGCCGCGGTGCCCGGCGACAACAATTACGGTCGCCTTGGTATCATGACCCAGTATTTTTGCAGGGTGCAGCCGCTGTTCGAGGTGGGACCCGGCGCGTTCCGCCCGGCGCCGAAAGTGGATTCTGCCATCGTCCGGCTGGTGCCTCATAAAACATTGCCCCATCCCGTGAAGGATCTGGCGACGCTCCAGGCAGTGGTTCGCACGGCCTTTAACGCGCGCCGTAAAACCCTGCGCAAGGCCCTGGGCGGTATGGTCTCGGTTGAACAGCTCCAGAGCCTGGGAATCAATGACGGTCTGCGCCCGGAGAACCTGGGGTTGGCCGATTACGTGGCCATCGCGGATCTGCTTTTCGAAGAGAAGGGGGCCGCCAGCCCCGCAAACGAGGTAAGTGATGACTGATTACGCCATTGGCGATATTCAGGGCTGTTACGAACGCCTGAGAGACGTCCTGGACAAGGTGGATTTCTCCCCCTCCCGAGACCGTTTGTGGGTGGCCGGCGACCTGATTAACCGTGGCCCGTCCTCACTGGCAACTCTCAGGTATATCGAGAGCCTCGGGGGTTCTGCGGTTGTGGTACTTGGCAACCACGATTTGCATCTGCTTGCGGTGTCGATGGGCGGCCACCAGACCCGTCGCAAAGACACCCTTTCGGATATCCTCGACGCGCCCGATCACGACCGGCTTGTGTATTGGCTAAGGCAACAGAAACTCTGTGTTCACGATGCGGCCCGGAATCTGGTGATGACCCACGCCGGTTTGCCCCATGTCTGGTCGGTCAGTCAGGCCATGGACTGCGCCCGTGAAGTGGAAGCTGTGATCCAGGGCGATGCCGCCGAGGAATACTTCACCCATATGTACGGCAACCAACCCGAGCGCTGGGACGATAGGTTGCAGGGTATGGATCGCTGGCGCGTTATTACCAACTATTTTACCCGCATGCGCTTCATTGCCGAGGACGGCACCCTCGAGCTGGCGGCCAAGGAAACCGTTGACAGTGCCCCGGAAGGCTTCGAGCCCTGGTTTTATTTTCCGCGCAATGACGATGTCCGAGTGGTGTTTGGCCACTGGGCAGCCCTGGAAGGAAAAACCGGCAGCGACCGGTTTATCGGCCTGGATACCGGCTGTGTCTGGGGCGGTGCCTTGACCATGATGAATCTGGATACCGGAGAAAAGATCCACTGTGACTGCTGAGCCCGTACATCAAACCCCGGGGCGGGTCCTTGTATGGCCCCTGGTCGCGGGAGCTTTTCTGGCGCTTCTGGCGGTAATGGCAGGCGCCTTCGGCGCACACGGCCTGCGCGGCCTGGTCAGTGACCGGGGACTTGAAGTTTTCCAGACCGCCGTCACATACCAGATGTATCATTCCATTGCGCTGGTTCTGTTGGCTTTGCTCAGCGGGCAGGGGCTTCCCCGGAAATGGCTTGGTTGGTCGGCAGGATTTTTCCTCGTCGGCATTCTGCTGTTCAGTGGCAGTCTTTACCTGTTGGTGCTTACGGACATCCGCTGGATCGGCCCGATTACGCCTCTGGGCGGCATGTCTTTCATGGTGGGCTGGACGCTGTTAATAACCTCCGGTCTCCGCCGGAACAAGTGATGAATACAGAGGTGCAAGAGTCACGATGCAGGTTCAGGTGAATGGCGATGCAATGGAGCTGCCGAAAGGCGCAACCGTTGCCACGCTGATTGAAAAGATGGCTCTCGCGGGCAAGCGGCTGGCGGTCGAGGTAAACGAGGACATCGTGCCACGCAGCCAACACCCGGAATTTACCCTGAGCGATGGCGACCGTGTGGAAGTCGTTCACGCGATTGGCGGCGGTTAAACTGGCCGGTCCGCCCGACCCGGCAACCACAGCGGTTTCCGTCCTCCCGTATTCAAATTATTCAGGAACTTTATGACAGAGACATCCGAAATCCAACTTCCAGAAGACAGACCGCTAGAAATTGCCGGGCGGGTTTACCAGTCCCGTCTGCTCGTTGGCACCGGGAAATACCGTGACATGATGGAAACCGGTCATGCCATCGAGTCGAGCGGTGCAGAAATTGTTACCGTTGCCGTTCGCCGCACCAACCTCGGCCAGAATCCGGATGAGCCGAACCTGCTGGATGTGGTTTCCCCGGATCATTACACCATTTTGCCGAACACCGCCGGTTGCTACACCGCCAAGGATGCGGTGCGCACCTGTAAGCTGGCCCGGGAGCTCCTGGATGGCCATGATCTGGTGAAACTGGAAGTCCTCGGCGAGGAGAAGACCCTCTACCCGAACATGACCGAAACGCTGGTGGCCGCTGAGGAGCTGATCAAGGATGGCTTCAAGGTGATGGTCTACTGCTCGGACGACCCGCTGCTGGCCAAGCGCCTGGAAGATATGGGTTGCGTGGCCATCATGCCGCTGGGCGCGCCAATCGGTTCCGGACTGGGTATCCAGAACCGGTACAACATCCGGTTGATCGTGGAAAACGCGAAGGTACCCGTACTGGTTGACGCCGGCGTCGGCACTGCGTCAGACGCTACCATCGCCATGGAGCTGGGTTGCGACGGCGTATTGATGAATACCGCCATTGCCCAGGCCAAAGACCCGATCAAGATGGCCAATGCCATGCGCCTCGCCATCGAGGCTGGCCGCGAAGCCTACCTGGCAGGCCGGATGCCGAAGAAACTCTATGCCAGTGCGTCCTCGCCCATTGATGGCACCTTCTTCTGATCTCGGGCACAATCCTGACTAACGATAACCGAGGGCCGGCGCTGAACGACCGGCCCCGACAACGATAAATCAGAGCGCTGCTGTCCTGCCATGACTGATCAGAAACCCAGTCGCCGTGAGGCGATTCTTCATGCCCTTGTGGAACTCCTGGAGACGGATCCGGGAGCCCGAATCACCACCGCCGGCCTTGCCAAATCCGTGGGTGTTACCGAGGCGGCCCTGTACCGACACTTTCCCAGCAAACGGAAAATGTTCGAGGCACTTATCGAGTTTGCTGAGGAGGCGGTGTTCTCCCGCTGCCAGGTGATCCTGCAGGAGCAGGAGGATGTGCGGGTTCGCCTTCAACAGCTGGTACATCTGGTGCTGGTTTTCGCAGAACGTAATCCCGGCCTGTGCTGCGTGCTGACCGGAGACGCCCTGATGGGCGAAAACGACACTTTGCGCAAGCGTGCCTCCCAGTTTTTCGAGCGCCTGGAAACCCAGGTTCGCCAGACCCTCAAGGAAGGTGAAATCCGCCAGGGTTTACGGCCCAGAACCACGTCTGCCCGCGGTGCGGATTTTGTACTGGTGTTCGTTGAAGGCCGGATTCAGCGATTTATCCGGTCTTCGTTCTCGCGGTTGCCCTCGACCGACTTCGACGAGAGTTGGGGTTTGGTTGCTGAGGGTGTTTGGGGCTGACCTTTTCGTTCGCCTCTTAAAGATTTCCTAGCCTTCTTGGTCTGGAGTTTAGGCGAGGGCAGAAAGGGCTTTCCCGAAACCGCTACGAGCACGTCCATGTGCGCTTGGCGTCGGCCATCCATGGCCGCCGACATTTCGGGAAAGCCCTTCCTGCCCCCGCCTATCAGACTCTTGAGATATATCTCCTCAATCCTACCTGCACACTCAGTCGTACCCAGAGGCAGACCGGAGAATAGACCGAACAGGCTCCCAGACAGCCGGCGCCGAGATCAGGATATCGCGGCCCCAGAGGTCCGCCGGATAGCCTTCAGGTACTTCGCTGAAGTGGCCCGCTGTGGCTCCGGCTTCCAGGGCGATCAGGCGGGCGGCGGCGAAGTCCCAGGGGCTGACGTTCTCGTAGTAGATATCCAGTCGACCACAGGCCACCCAGCAGATATCCAGGGCCGCGGAGCCAATACGGCGCAGGTCGCGGCACTGGTGAATCATGGCGTCCAGGCGTTTGACCAACGGTTCCAGCGCGTCTTTGGTGTAGGGGAAACCGGTGGCGAACAGGGAGTCACGAGGAACCGTGGCGCCACTGTGCCGGATTGGGCGGCCGTTGAGAGTGGCGCCTTCTGAGCGGGTTGCCCGGAAGGTTTCGCCAGGGAAGGGCGCGTGGACCACGCCGGCCTGGACCCGACCTTTTTCGGCATAGGCAATGGACACCGCCACTTGAGGGTGGCCGTAGGCATAGTTCACGGTGCCGTCGATGGGGTCAACGATCCAGAGAGGAGTGTCCAGTTCTTCCGCCTGGCTCAGGTCCGGCATGGTTTCTTCTGAGAGGATTCGATGGTCGGGGAAACGCTTGCGGATGGCGCCGGTGATGAATTCGTCGGCCATCACGTCGGCGTGGGTGACCAGTTCGGTCTGGTGTTTGTAGTCGGTGCGCAGGGCGTTGTTGTCCCGCTCGCGGCGAATCAGCTCGCCGGCTTCGCGGGCCAGGTTTTCGGCAAAGTCGGTAATCTCGAGCAGAGAAACAGAATCAGACATGGCGCCCCCGTTGATATCCCCTAGGAATGAGGACGCCAGTCTAACACGGCAGAATCAGAGGCTGTTCAGCCACTGCTCCATCTTGTCCATGGCCAGAACCAGTCTTGGACACGCCTGCTTGACAAAGTCGTCGCCCAGCTCCTGTTCGGCATAGTCAGTGCCGGCGAGGTGCAGGGATTCGGTTCCATCGAAGTCAACAAAGGCCAGTCGGGCCCCAAGATGATCCGGCACAAAGCCGAAGTCGCTGGCGGGCAGGATGGCGACGCCGGTGTTTTCCAGCAGAGCCTGGCAGAAGGCCTGGCTGGTTTTGATGTCTTTCCTGGCCAGTTGCTCCCGGAACCCGGAGAAGTCGGGGAACAGGTAGAACGCACCTTCCGGTTTCTGGACCACGGCGCCCATCTCGGTCAGGCGGCGATGCATGTACTCGCCCACAACCTTCAACACACGGCGGGACTGTTTCAGGTATTCATCAATGTCCTCACCGCCGTTGAACGCCGCGATCGCTGCGTGCTGGATTGGTGCGCTGGTGGCGGTATAGGTCTCGCTGGCGATGATCGCCATGGCGTCCTGCAGCGGCCTCAATTCCCGGGGGAAAATAAATGTGCCCAGGCGCCAGCCACCGGCACCGGCCCACTTGCTCAGACCCGTACTGATGATGGTGCCTTCGGGGTAATAGCGGGCGATGGATTTGTGCTTGCCCTCGAAATGCACTTCGCCGTAGATTTCGTCCGACAGCAGAATCAGCTTGTATTTGCGGGCCACGTTGGCGATGGCCAGCAGCTGGTCGTCGGTGTAGGTGCAACCCGTGGGGTTGGACGGGTAGTTCAGGATCAGGATCCGGGGCCGCGAGGGATCATCGCGACAGATGATATCCAGCTCTTCGGCGGTCAGTTGCCAGTTGTTTTCGGCATGGGTCGGCAGCCAGTGTACGGAGCGCCCGATGATCCGGGCTTGCGGCGCATAGGAAACCCAGCTCGGGCGGGGGATCAGGAGGTCCCCGTAGTAGGCCAGTTGAAGCATGAACAGCAGCTCCTTGGAACCCGGGCCGATGAGCACGTCCTCCCAGGTACAGTGCATGCGTTCGCTCCGGCGGATGTAACCGGCGATGGCCTCACGCAGGCCTTTGAGGCCCTTGACCGGCAGGTAGTCCTTTTCGTGGGCGTGCTCTTTCAGCGCCTCCACCACGCGATCGGGCACCGGGAAGGGGGATTGCCCCAGCCCGAGTTTGATAATGTCCTTGCCTTCGGATTTGAGGTGATTGCTCAGCTCATTGATGCGAAGGGTGGCTGAGGGCTGAATGCCCCGAACGTTCAGGTTGATCGCGTAACGGTGGTCGTTTTGGATGTCCATTGTCCCTGTCTGTTGGTTGGAAATGACCTCGTTAGTATAGAAAACCCAAACATAGGTGTGATGCCGCAGCGGATAGGTGATTGCCGCAGTTTGGCATCAGACTTTGGTCGCGGCTAACGGGATTTGATCCAGACTTCCACGCGCCCGTTGCGAGAGTTACCGCTGCCGCCCACTGGCATGTACTGGCCATAACCCGTGTAGGCAACCTCCGGCACGTTCACTTCCTGCAGGGCCTTGCGGACCGACAGGGCCCGAAGCTCGGAGATCATCTGGGCTCGCAGTTCGTGGCTCTGGGTGTCGGCAAACCCGATCAATAACAGGTCATCAGCGGATCGACCGTTCTGGAGCAGGTACTGCTGAACCCGCAGCAGGTCGCGGCGCGCCTTGTTATCGAGCTTGGTTCGACCTTCGGAGAAGCGGAAATTGACGGTCAGACGATGGTAGTTACCGGTCAGTCGGCGAAAGCTTTCGGGCGTCGAGTCGTCGAACTCCGGCTTCACCGCGATGGGGTTCTGTGAAATGAACCCGGATTCGGCCACCAGTGCCTGCCCCTGCTGGCCGAGGGCGAATCCGATCAGGCCGGCGGAGAGCGGCGGGACATCACTTCCCGGCGTGTACATGAACAATCGACGTGACAGCGGGTAGTCCTCACTGGCGACGGTGAGCTGATTGGGGCGCAGAGCTGGCGCATTGCCTTCCGAGATGGCCAGCAGTTTGCTGTCTCGAACAGAGGCCAGGCCGGAGAAGCCGATGCCGGAGGGATCCCGGCTAACGTCATCGGATAGCTGGTCGTTGGATTCGTAGCGCCTGGCGGTGTTGTCCAGTTCGAACTCTTTCCCCAGTACCAGGGATTTGAAGGCGTCCCAGGTCCCGGAACGGTCGTCCCTGGCATAGAGTTGAATGGGGCGATCCGGGCCGCCCAGCTCCGACCAGTTCCGGATCTGTCCGGAGAATACCCGGCCCAGGGTCTCGATACTCATTTTACTGATGGGGTTGGACGGATGAACCAGAATCGCCAGTCCATCGATGGCAATGACGTGCTCGCTCTCTGGCGCATTGAGGTCGGCCCTGGCACGAAATTGCTCGGCTTCCTGTGGTTTTACCGGCCGGGAAGAGGTCCAGATGTTGGCTTTGCCGGCGACCAGGGCCTTGAAGCCGGTGCTTGAACCGTGCGCTGCCACCAGCACCTCCGTCGCCCGGTTGTTCACCGGTGCGCGCAGAACCTTTTCGTTTTCCACCCCCGTGCCCCTGGACGTAACCTGCCCGCCGTCGTGCTCTTCCAGGTAGCCGGTGACCAGCATGGGTGCCAGGGTAGCGCCGACGGTATTGGAACCATGGATTTCGAGATCATAGGCCTGGGCCTGGAACGCCATTATCGTTGGCAGTAGCAGCCCCGGCAGTTTTGAAGTCATCCGTGTAAATCGCGGCATTTTGATAAAAGCCTTTACCAGTCAGTTGGTTGGAGCCGAGAAGGATGCTTCAGGAATATGACAGTTGTGTTTCATCGGTCCCACACAATGGAGGTATCCGGTCGGGGGCTGTAAAAAAAATGTTAAGCAGTACGCGGAGAGCAAGGGCGCGCTGGCCTATAGTGAGTCATCCGCCGTAACAAAAATAAACACAGCGGGCAGAGGCTCATCCATGGATGCCATCACATCAGAAACGGGGCAGTCTGTTGCCTGTCGCACTCAGCCGCTTCCTCTGAACAAGGTGTTGCTGGTTGATGATCATGCCCTGTTTGCCCAGGGGTTGGCCGGTTTAATCCGGCAAGAGCGGCTGGCCGAATCTGTTATAACGGCCAGCTCGGTCGAGGTTGCCTCAGGTCTCCTGGCCCGCAAGGACGATTTTCAGCTTATCCTGCTCGATATTGCACTCCAGGGCGAGACGGGGCTGGCCTTGTTACCGAGACTGGCAGTCCACCGGGACCCACCTCCGGTGGTGATCATTTCAAGTAGTGAAGATGAGGCGACGGTACGGGCAGCAAGGGCGGCCGGTGCCAGTGGTTTTCTGGCGAAATCTGCCGGTCGGTCGGCTCTGGTGAGTATGGTTCGGTCTGTGAGTCGTGGTGAGGGTTATTTCCCGGGCGGTCTGGAACCCGTGGCGCAGGATCTGTCATTGACGCCACGGCAAATGGATGTGCTTCTACTCCTGGGACAGGGCTTCCCCAACAAACGCATCTGCCAGAGTCTGAACCTGACGGAACACACGGTAAAAACCCACCTCAAGGCCATCTTCACCCAGCTTGGTGTTCATAACCGGACGGAGTGCGTGAATCTGGCTCGTGCACGCGGTTGGCTGTGAGGGCCGCCGGTAGCCGCACCCAAAACACAGACCCCCGTCCGGTCCCTGTTTCGACGCCACAGGCTCCCTGCATCAGGACAACGAATTCCTTTACGATAGTCAGGCCCAGACCCAGGCCGGGGTAGTCTGTCTGGCCCTGGCCCCTGACGTAGGGTGAGAACAGGGAATCGTTCAGCTCGGGGGGCACGCCGGTTCCGTTATCCGAGACCTCCAACAGAACTTGCGTACCCACGCTGCGTGCAGACAGGTGAATACGATTGCCACCGCTATGTTGCACCGCATTGAACAGCAGATTCTGGAGCACCCGGGACAGCAGGGACGGATCGGCCATGACCTTGGGGTTGCCAGTGCCCTGGTCGATTTTCACTGTCACGTCACTGTTGCCCGATGAATCAGCCATCAGATCATTCAGATCCCGGAAAATCGGCGCCAGTGAGGTGGGCCGGATATCAGCCTGCACCATGCCCTCATTCAGTCTGGCGCTGTCAAAGACGGTGCCGAGAAGGCGGCGAAGATGTCGGACCATATCCTTCAACTGCCGGGTGGTGGAGCCGTCCTGGCCAGGCGAAAGGTTCTCCAGCGTTATGTCGATCACGTTCAGGGGTTGGCGAAGGTCATGGCTGGCCGCGGTGATCAGTTCGGTTTTTCGCCGGCTTTCATCCCTGGTTGCCTGGTGCAGTCGATCCAGCAGTTGACGATCCAGGAAGTGTGCACGGTGACGGTACTCGCTGGTCCAGGCGCCTACCATGCCAATGATGTTGGCCGTGGTCAGAAAGAACAGATTGGTGGCGAGGGCGGCGCCGGACATGCCGTTTAACAGCTCGATCATCAGGTAGCTGATCACCAGCACCAGTGACACCAGGGACGCGCTGAAAAACGGCAGCCCCATGGCGAAGTATCCGAACATGAGCATCAGGATCATGCCCTCGTAGGGCAGTGGATACCCGGCCTGCCGCGCCGCCGCGATGATCGCCACCACGCTCAGGCCGCCCATGAGATAGGCGAGGGTATAGATGCGTTCGAAGTTGATGTCGGAAGGAACTGGACGGTAGGCGAGCCAGATCACAATGGCAATTACAGGGCAGGTAATCGCGAGCCGGATGGACACCGTGACCTGGGCCAGCTCGGCAGGGAGGGTCAGTGCATCCATCACCGCGTAGATCAAAAACAGGATCAGCCCGGCGATCGAGACTGGCCTGGCCCGATGCCTGATCAGGCCGGCCCGTGATCGCCGGAAGGCCTCTTCGAGGTCTGGCGTGAAGCGCAGGTTGCGGAATCCGGCGGCCTGCTGCTGTTCGATCTGCTCGGTCGTCATGGCCGTGTCCAGTATCGCGTAGGTCTCCGGATTGTATCTGGCACGGCCCACGTGTTCGGGAACCCGAGCACATTCTGGTCAGCCGTTGCCCAGCATTTTCAGTCGTGCCCAGGTTCTGTCTTGCGGCTGCGGGAAATGTCGCTCCAGTAATGCCTCCCGCTGTTTCTCCAGATCAGCTTCGGCCAGTCCTGACGAGGCCTCCCGGTCTACCGCTTCCCGGAAGTCTTCGAAACGCTGGTCAAAGTGTTCCCGCTGCTTCAGGTAATTCACGACGCTCTCGACGCCTTGCTGGTTCACGCCCAGCTCGGCCAGTTGCCGTCCGGCTTCCTCGGGCGAAGACGCCGATTCGATGGCTGCAGTTCGGGCCTGCTGCTGCCGGGTGCTGGCATGCAGGTGTTGTTCCGTCGTTCTCAGTTGCTCCGGCAGCTGGTTGCGGTGCCATTGGACGAGCGCCTGTTTGCCCTGCTCGCTGAGGTCCGTGCGTTGCTGAATGGCAAGGGTCGCCAGGGTGTATTCACTGTAGGCCTCTTCGAGCCCGAAGAAAGCCCGGTGGGCCTCGGAACTGAAGGTGGCAGACCGCAGCTGCTTGAGCTGTGCCAGAGCGTCGCCCAGCGCAGCCAGCTGATAGGCCGGCTCGCCTGCCCGGGCAGGATCGAGGCGCGTCTGCATGACCTGAAGGGATGCCTGCTTATAGGCGAGGTATTCGTCCAGCAACGCCATTGCCTGAGCAGATGCGGGCTCTGGCAAGTGAGTCCTGGCCATCGTCTCGATCTGTTGAATGGCTGTCTCCGGAGAGACTTCGCCGACTGTGCTCAGGAAGTAATCGAAGAAGTCGCGGACCTGGAGGTTGATGACAAGCTCACCGTTGTCATCGGCGGTCAGCGCACCGTCGATTTCCGTGCCTGACAGTGAGGCGGCAAAGGGTTGCGGTCCGAGCGAATCGGGCGTCGTGGCAGGCCCGGACTCCTGGGCGAGGTTTTCTAAGCCCCGTTGCTCGCCAGACTCCTGCGAAGGTCTTGTTGAGTCGGCCAGGATGGCGGATTGCGTTGGCTTTGAAACCGCGCTGCTGGCTTGTGATGGTGCGTTATCGGTGAGGCCGTACCAGAGACCACTGCCGGCCAGAATGGCCGACAGGGCACCGGGAAACAGCCATCGACGGGCTTCGATGGATGTTCGTTTCATGGTTACCTCACAGACCGCGGTTTTTAAGCCGGTTGGCCTGGGTGCGGTAAAGGGTGACCGGGTTGGTCCACAGAGAACGCGCACCCAGGAGGTGGTTGATGGCATCCACATGGTTCATGTCGTAGTGGGTGCCGATCACCCGGCCCATCATGGTGGAGCAGACGCCCACAAGACCGTCGTTGGGCTCGCTACCGAAAGCCAGGGCGGTCACGCCCAGGAAGGGGTCGGTAATGTCGAACACATTGGTCCACACGCCCCGTCCGGTCCAGGAAAAGAACTTGATGCGGTTGCCATTGATCCAGACATCTTCACTGGTGCCGGCGCAGCTATTCCTGTTGACGCCTTTCCAGCCAAGGGCGTCGTTGAGGCTGGTTGTTCCGGGTGTGGTGAGGGTTTCCAGAGCTGCCAGCCCGTTCTGCGGATTGTCCGCACCGGACAATGCATTCACCAGGTCTCCCAGGGCGTTGGCGATGGCATTGGCGCCGCCCTCGACGTAGCTGCCGGGTGGCAGGATGCCCCGAACCACATCGGCTACTTTGGAGCCCTTGTTGACGCCATCGATGGAGGTGATCGAGGCAATACGGTGAGGAATCAGGGCTGCGGTTACCCGGGAGGTTGGCGCGCCCTGGCTGTGGGCCATCAGGTTGACTTTGGAATGCCCGAGGCTGTTCACGTAGTTCGCCAGTTGCTGGCCGCGCTGTTCACTGCTGTTGACGAAAGAAACGCTGGCGGAATAGACCCGTGCGCCACTGCGCTCAAGATTCCAGGGGATGGTATGGAAATAGTTTACAAGACCGCCAATGGTGTTGAACCCGGTAACACCATGAACCAGAACGATCGGATGGCGGGTCTGGGTATAGCCGGCGAAGCTTGAGAATGAGGCGGACAGCAAGGCCAGCCCCAGCAGAACTGCTGTGGTAAATCGAATACGCATGTGTGACTCCTGTTGTTTTTGTTGACGGCTGCGTCAGGCAGCCGACGGTCGTCGATGCGTTGTCGATTATTGGTGTGTAAGGAACGATCAGGAATCGCCCAAATGGGTGAGGACAGGGAGGCTGCGTATTCAGGAAAATCGGTGGGGTTCCAGTTCCATATGCTGGATGCGTTGGCCCAGCATGATGATACGCCCGGTGTAGCGTTCCTCGCCGGTAGACGTGAAATCGAACAGGAAACGGCGCCACACGCGGATCTTTCCCTGGTCGTCGCGCTTGAACCAGAGGCCACGGAGGAATACCGCATCATCCAGCAGCATCACGTCCATGCTTTTGCAGTAGCGATGCGCCGCCTGCAGCACGAAATCCTTGATGGCTTTGGCGCGCCACCAGTACCAGACAGCGAATCCGGCCACGAATAGCCAGAACAGGGTTCCAAGAGTCACGGTTTCAGCGATCTTCCACGGTTGGTCAGAGGATTGATCGCCAGCCTACCCTATTGTGTCGGCTCGGGGAATCGCTTACCGCTTTCAGACACGGGTGCCGGTAACAGTCGATCGACCAGCATCTGCAGGAAATGGCTGGTAAGTAGCTGGGCCTGATCCACGTTATTGCCCAGGTGTTCGGATTCTTCCCGGGCGTTTTCACTGCTCTGGACCGAGCGGTTACCCAGCTCCAGCAGTCGTGCCGCCTGGCGTTCGACCTGAACGCTCAATGCGGCCTGTTGCTCGGTGGCACCCGCCACTTCGTGCGTGCAGGTGGTTATGACATCGACATCTTTCAGTGTTGCCTCCAGGGTTTCACTGGCTTCACTGGCGATGCCCGCCGTCTGCTGGCAGCAGTGGGTACCGCTGTTGATCACCTCGACCACTTCGTGGGTTTCGGTTTGCAGGGCGCCGATCATCTCTTCGATCTTTCGGGTGGATTCGTGGGTTCTCTGGGCCAGGCCTCGCACCTCATCGGCAACGACGGCAAAGCCGCGTCCTGACTCGCCAGCGCGGGCGGCCTCGATGGCGGCATTCAATGCCAGCAGATTGGTTTGCTCGGCGATGTCCGAGATGACGTCCAGAACCATGCCGATGGCGTCGCTTTTTTCAGACAGCGTCTTCATGCGTCCATTGGCGACGGCGAGCTGTTCCTTCAAATCCGACAATGACTGGTTCATGGAGGTCATCTGACCACGACACTGGCCCGCTGACTGGCGTGCATCGTCTGTTGCCTCGTGAGTACGGGCGGTCAGCTCACTGACCCGACGAACGCTCTCTGCCAGTTCCTCGAAGGCCCGGGTTATGTCCTGGATATCATCCTGCTGGCTGCGAATGCTGGCCACCGAGTTGGCAACCCACTCGACGGTGCGCTGTTTTCGGCCATGGAGCTTGCCGACGTTGGCATGCATGCGGGCGGACACCGCCCTGAGTACCGCGTCCCGTTTCTGACGATCGAATTCGATCCACGCGCCCTCATCCCGACGGCCGGTATAGACCCAGGGCATGGCCGGATGCGCTTCGCAGCAGGCCGCCCTGGCACTGCGCATCATCGGTAGCGCCAGCCAGAAAAAGACAATGAATACCGACAACACGAGCCCCTGCAACAACAGCAGGTGAGGCAGCGTCAGCTCGGACAGGCCAAACCAGGCAAGCGCGAAAGCGAGCAGTCCATAGAGACAGCCGATTTTCAGTGACAACGGCGGGCTGATCGCCAGGTATCGGCGTGGCACCTTGCCCCGGTTCCAGGCTGCGTACAGTTTTTCGGCCCGGGCAATCTGGTCTGGCCGGGGACGGGTGCGAACCGACTGGAATTCAACAATTTCACCGTCTTTGCGGATCGGGGTGACAAAGGCGTCCACTGTGTAGCCGGCCACTTCGGCGAACTCTTCATTGGCGGCGGTGATCTTGCCGCGAAGGTCGGTGGTGGTGATCAGGTGATAGTGGTCCGGGTATCCCCGTTCTTTTTGGCTGACGGGTTCGTTGATTCGCATGAAGTATTCTTGCCTCGGTATCGGTTCTTGTCACGTTGACTAACTATCGGCCGCCTTCTGTCTGTTCGATATCCGGTTATTGCAAAAATTGAACGTTTCTTCATGTTTTCTCCTGCTTTGGTCGTAGCAATTGTGTTTTTGCAATATGTGGCTAGGTTGGCGACAGATACTGATTATGCTGGTGACTGCAACTGGTCTGACCAGGTTCAGGGCTGCACGAAGGGAGTGAGCAGTGCATGCAGGTATTACAACAACAAGATTTCAGGGCGCTGGTGGATAACCACCCCAGGGCAATCATGCTGTCGACGACGGAGCCCAGAATTGCCTATGTGAATCGGATGTTCCGGTCTGTAACCGGGTACCAGGCGGAGGAGGTGGTTGGTCAGGCGCCGTCGATGCTCAGCTCCGGGCTTCATTCGCCGGAGTTCTATGAGGCCATGTGGAAAAGCCTGAGTGATTACGGGCGTTGGGAAGGGGTGATCTGGAATCGTCGCAAGAATGGCGAGACTTACCCCCAATGGTTGACGATTTATCCTGTGCACCGGGAGGGGCGACAGTTCTTTGCCGGTGTCTTTACCGATGTTGGCGACATTGCTGCCGGCGATGAACGTCTGGCCTCGCTGGCCTATTACGATCCGCTGACGGAGCTGCCCAACCGTTCGCTGTTCCAGGAGTTTCTAAAAGCTCGTGTGGCTCAGCGGGAGCGTGACGGCGGATGTTTTGCGGTGCTGTACGTCGACCTCGATTTCTTCAAGTCTATTAACGACTTGCACGGACATGAATGTGGCGATCAGGTGCTGCAGCAGGCTGCCCAGTGTATAAAGAGCGTTCTGCGAAAGGGCGATGTGGTTGCACGGCTTTCCGGCGATGAGTTCGCGGTTATCATCGAACTGCAGAATGATGAGGACCTGGAGAGTGTATGTCAGCGCATGACGCAGATTTTCCAGGCGCCGATCATCGTAGGTGCGCGGGAGTACTTTCTGTCGGCATCGGTTGGCGCTGCCGTCTACCCGGGTCATGGCCGAACCGGTGCTGAGCTGTTGCAAAATGCAGATCGGGCAATGTACTCGGCCAAGATGGCGGGGCGGTCCTGCTACCGGATTTACAGTGCTGTGGATACCGAAAGGGGGCGGTACAGGCAGCGTCTTTCCGAGGCGTTGATCGCATCGGTGAAGACCGCCCCAGAGGAATTCAGTGTGGTCTATCAACCCCAGTACCACCTCGCGACTGGTGAGGTCGCTGTGGTGGAGGCGCTGCTGCGCTGGAATCATCCGGAATTCGGCCCGGTATCACCGGGGGATTTTGTTGCCATTGCCGAACAGCGGGGCCACATCCATGAGCTGACCGAACATCTGGTGCGGTGTGTGTTAGCCGATCTCTCAGACAAGACGGCAACGTTACCTGAAGGGCTCGGCCTGGCGATCAATATTTCGGCGCGTCAGATTACCGATTCCCGGTTGGAGGCCTTGCTGACGCCGCTGTTTGAACGCATTCGTGGTGTGGGTTGGGTACCGGAAATCGAGATAACCGAAACCCATCTGATGAATTTGTCGCGACAATGTCTGAACCGGCTGCAGGAATTCGGCGAGCAGGGCGTGGTGGTTGCGATCGACGATTTCGGGACCGGCTACTCTTCTCTCGCCTATTTGCATGCGCTTCCTGTGCAAGTCTTGAAGATTGATCGTCAGTTTATATGGCGTCTTGGCGGAAAATCCCGCGATTCCCGAATCGTCTCTGCGATCCTTGGAATTGCCGAGGCCCTCGATCTGGAAGTGGTTGCCGAAGGTATCGAGACCGAGGAGCAGCACAACAAACTGCGGGAGTTGAACTGCCACCGTGGGCAGGGTTTCCTGATGGCCAGGCCAGCGCCCTGGCAGGAACTGATTCCCTTATTTTTTGATCGAAATCAAGATTAGGTCAGTTCGATGCCTTTCCACGGGCATTTTGCAAGATTTGGCTAGGTCGGATACCCCGATTGTTTTAATAAGGGGCAAACTCTCATCCCGGATCTCTATGCCAAATACTGCGCCAGAACTGGAACTCGATGCCTATCTTCGACTTAATCGTGCCTCCATCGCTGAGTGGCTGGCCGCGATTCGCGAGTTGTCCGGGTGTGATGACATCGACTGCTCCCTGTTTGAGGGCAGTGGCCACCAGGTAGGTGCCTTGTCGACGCTGACCACCGAGCGTGGCCGCCTGATCTGTCTGTATGCAGCGGAGGGCATGGAAATTACAGGCTGCCGGGCGACTGAGCCTGTTTTCCTGTTACCGAGGGCCGGCAACCCCGAGATCGCAACACGTGATGAACCCTGGCAATACCTGAGCGGGCTGGTCCTGGCATGGCCGGGAGACCGGTTTCGATTGCGTCTGACGCCGAGATCGAGGGTATTGATTGTCAGGCTGGAACCGGACTTTTCGGCCCCGGTTGTTCCCGATGCAAGTGACGTCTGTCTGTCAAACTACGAAGAGCTCATCACCTGCTATCTTCATCGGGCACCCTTCTTTCGGGATGATTCGGATGCCATCAGGCTCACGAATGAGCTTTTCTGCAACCTGACACGTCCCCCGGTGAAATCGGATTTTACCTGTCAGTGCCCGAAACTCGATCGTCGGTTACTCCGGGCCATCGAAAAAATCAGATACGAGCCGGGCTGGGACTTCAACCTTCAGGAACTGGCCAGCCATTCCGGCGTCAGCGAACGTAACCTCTACTATCTGATGAAACGGGAAACCGGTATGACACCTTACCGGTTGTACCAGCGAAACCGGCTGCTAAGGGTGCGTCAGCGTCTGGTGGACTGCCAGTGCGACGTGCCGCACATCTCATGGTATGCCGCCGATGCAGGTTTTTCCCACCTGGGGCGGTTCGCGGCCCTGTACCGGGAACACTTCGGGGAATTGCCCAGCGAAACGGTTCAATGGCGGCGAAACCTTCAGGGCAGTGGAGCTGGCAAACCGATTGTGGAAGAGCCGGACCTGTTGATGTCCTGAGGTGATTCACAAAAAAGCCCGGCTCACGTTGCCGTGGCCGGGCCTGATGCCTTACTCCGGGTCAGTGGGCGGGGGCCGATTTACCCTCGGATTCGGACCCGTTGCCGTACTCATCGGAGGCTGAACCGTGATGATCACGGCCCAGCAGGATGTAGAACGCCGGCAACACAAAGATGGTGAACAGGGTGCCGATACCAAGACCTGCGCTGATCGTCAGGCCGATGGCGAAGCGGCTTTCCGCGCCCGGGCCAATGGCAATCAGCAGCGGCACCATGGCAAAGATCAGCGCCAGGGACGTCATGATGATTGGCCGCAGGCGAATCGCCGCCGCCTCGATCACCGCATCCACCTTGTTAAGTCCGCGTTCCTTCTGCAACTGGTTGGCAAACTCGACAATCAGGATGCCGTTCTTGGAGACCACCCCGATCAGCGTTATCAGCCCCACCTGGGTGTAGATGTTCATGGTGGCAAAGCCGAGCACGATGAACGCCATGGCGCCGGCAACCGACATGGGCACCGAGACCAGGATGATGAACGGATCCCGCCAGCTTTCGAACTGGGCCGCCAGCACCAGGTAAATCACCAGAAGCGACAGGAAGAAGGTCACCATCAGGGCGCTACCCTGGGTCGCCAACTGTCGGCTCTGACCGGTGTAGTCATAGCTGAAGCCCTGGGGGAAAACCTCAGCAGCGGTCTGCTCCATGAAGTCCATGGCAGTGCCGGCGGCAATCCCCGGCATAACCACGCCCTGGAGTGTCAGGGAGTTCTGCTGGTTGAACTGGGTCCGGTTGGACGGTTCAACATCCTGGCTGAAGCTCACCACGCTGCCCAGTGGCACCAGTTCGCCGTTGTCGGCACGAATGTAGTACTCATTGAGCGCCTGGGCGTCCAGCCGGAACTGCTGGTCAACCTGTGGAATCACCTGGTAGGAACGACCTTCCATGCTGAACCGGTTGATGTATCCGCCGCCCAGCATGCTCGACAGGCTCTGGCCGACGTCCTGCATGGACAGGCCCAGGTCGGCGACCCGGTCCCGGTCAACGTTGATCCGGGTAATTGGGCGATCGAAGTTGATGGACTTCTGCAGGAACATGAAGTTGCCGCTGCCCATGGCTTTGCCCAGCAGCTCATCCGCAACCTGATCCAGCTGCTCATAGCTGCTGCCGGTGGTAATCACGAACTGGAACGGCAGGCCACCGCCGGATCCGGGCAGTGAGGGCCGCGGGAACACCGCGGTTTGCAGTCCGGTTACGTTCTTGAGCTCGGCATCCAGCTTCGGCTGTGCTTCAAACTGACTGATCTCCCGCTCACTCCAGGGCGCCAGCTTGAAGCCACCGAAGACCGCATTGGGCCCGGTAATACCGATGATCATGAAGTCCTCGTTGTAGCCCGGGACCGTCGACATCCGCTCCTGGATTTCATCACCGTGCTCCAGCAGGTAATCCAGGGTGGAGGTCTGGGGGCCAAGCCCCTGATAGAAGAGAATGCCCTGATCCTCGGTAGGGGCGAGCTCATTCTGGCTCATGGAGACCATGAAGTAGATGGAGCCGAGTACAACGACGGCGAAGAAGACCACCACCGATTTGGTCTGCATCAGTGAGCTCAAAGCAGACTTGTAGCTTGCCGCCAGGCCGTTGAAGGTTTTCTCAACTACCTGCTCGAATCTGCCGGGGTTGCCGTGGGGCTTCAGGACCTTGCCCGACAGCATGGGAGAGAGCGTCAGGGCAACAATGCCGGAAATAACCACGGTCCCTGCCAGCGTGAACGCAAACTCGGTGAAGAGCGAGCCGACCAGCCCGCCCATGAAGCCAATGGGTGCATAGACGGCCACCAGCGTTGTGGTCATGGCGATGATAGGCACCGCCATTTCACGAGCACCATTTATGGCCGCATCGAAGCGCGATTCGCCCTGTTCGATGTGTCGGTGTACGTTCTCCACCATGATGATGGCGTCATCCACCACCAGGCCGATGGCCAGTACCATGGAGAGCAGGGTGAGCAGGTTCAGCGAGAAACCGAACATCAGCATGATGAAGGCGCCGCCGATCAATGAGAGCGGGACCGCAACCGATGGCACCACAGAGGCCCGAACCGAACCAAGACAGAGGAACACCACCACCAGAACGATGATCATGGCTTCCAGCAGTGTCTGGATAACCTCGTTGATGGAATCCTCGATAAAGTCAGAGGCATCGTACGCCAGGCGCACATCCAGCCCGGAAGGCAGCTGGCTTTCGATATCAGGCAGCTCGTCCTTCACCAGGCCGGCGACCGTTAGGGGGTTGGCCCCGGGAGCCAGTTCAATGGCGACGTAAGTGGCCGGCTGGCCTTTGTACAGGGCCAGTTGATCGTAGGTTTCAGAACCCAGCTCAACCCGGGCGATGTCCTGCAGGCGGATCTGGGTGCCATTGGATTGCTTGACCACCAGATTGCGGAACGCATCCGGATCACCCACATCAGTGTCGCTGGTCATACTGATTTCGGTGTAGGTGCCCTTGGTGTTACCGACGGCAGCCTGGTAGTTATTGGCCCTGAGTCTGGCCACCACCTCCTGGGGTGTCATGTCCACCGCCGCCAGGCGTTCCGGATCCAGCCAAACCCGCAGGGCGAATTTGCGGCCCAGCAGTTCCGCTTTGCCCACTCCGGAGAGCGCCTGGAGTCTGGGCTGGACCACACGGGTGAGGTAATCGGTGATCTGGGGTACGGCCAGCTCGTTACTGTAAAAGGCAATGTACATCAGCGCCGTCGAATCACCGGTGGTGGAGGTGATCACCGGATCCTGAGCTTCGGCCGGCAGGACGTTTCGCTGGCTTGCCACCTTGGCCTGTATTTCCGCCAGGGCCGCGTTGGCGTCATAGTTAAGCACCATCTTTGCTTCGATGGTGGAGGTGCCCTGAGAACTGGTGGATGTCAGATAGTCGATGCCACTGGCTTCAGCGATGGCCTGCTGCAGCGGTGTGGTGATAAAGCCCTTGATCAGGTCTGAGCTGGCACCGGGATAGGCGGTAGTGACGGTTACCGTCGTGCTTTCGAGCTCGGGGTACTGGCGGATCTCCATCTCCATGGCCGCCCGGGCGCCCAGGAGCAGGATCAGCAGGCTGACCACCGTCGCCAGGACGGGACGGTGGATAAATATGTCGGTGAAGCGCATTACTCAGACGCCCCCTGCTTCTGGTCTTCTTCCTTTATGGCCACCTGCTGGCCAGCGCGCAGACGCAGCAAACCCTTCTCGACGACGGTTTCGCCGGCTTCAAGGCCGGACAGAACGGCAACACGGGTGTTACGGGTTTCGCCGGTGGTTACCGTGCGGCGGTTAACGACCAGATTGCCCTCGTCGTTCTCCTCAACCACAAACACGAAATCGCCATAGGTGTTGTAGGAGATTGCAGTGCGTGGCACGGTCACAACCTCGTTGTCTTCCGGCTGCTGTGTCAGGACGGTGGCAAACATGCCGGGGCGCAGCAAGTTATCCGGGTTGGAGAGCGTGGCGCGGACACGGACAGTCCGGGTTTCCGGGTTGACCGAGGTGTTGATGGCACTGACGGACCCTTCAAAATCCTGCTCCGGAACGGCAGCGACGGTGGCGACTACCGGATAGCTGGTCTTCACGTTCGGCAGGTTTTTCTCGGAAAGGGTATAGTCGACGTAGATCGGATCCAGCATGTTGATCTCGACAATCGGAGTGCCGGTGGCAATGTACTCACCCTGGTCGACCATCCGGATACCCAGCGTGCCATCAAAGGGCGCCCGAATGATTTTTTTGCTCAGTTGTGCTTCGGCTTCATTCACCTTTGCGCGGGCCGCGTCGAAATTGGCCTTGGCTTCATCGTACTGGGACTGGGACACTGCGCGCTTGGGGAGCAGGTCGGACACCCGCTTGAACTCCTGCTCGGCCAACTGTGCCTCGGCGCGACGTGTGCGCAGGGCGGCTTCATCGATTGCTGAATCAATCCGGATCAATACATCACCACGGCTAACCTGGTCACCGGATTCGAAATTGATGGTCTCAATGACGCCGGGCACTTCGTTGGCCACCTGGATGCCGTTGATGGCTTCAACACTGCCGACAGCCTTGATGGCGGGCGTCCAGGCTTCTTTCTGGGCCTCAACCGCGGAAATCTGGGCGGGTGGCTGAGGCTGGGACATCTGCTCTTGCATCTGGCCAAACTGGTAGAACTTGTAGCCGAAGATGCCTCCGAGCACTACGCCGAGAAAAATAATGACGATTATAAAGCGGGAAGCAGTGCGCATGGTTCGGGTCCTGGGGATCTGTGTCAGATTTTGGGAAGCATAGCATCCTACAAAATCAGGGTCGCTATTGTCACTGGGTTGTAAGTATTTCTATCTAGACTCCGGGTTTGCCGGATTTGACAAGCATCAAGGCTGTCTGGGTGTTTTCATGAGGGGCGGCTTTCCCTGCAGGGTGCTGGTAATGTAGCTCGCGTCGATGACAGAATTACGACGGTATTCAGGGTGAGGATCAATAATGCAGTGGATTCTGGGGCTTGCGTTGGCAGCCGCCGTTTTTGTGATTCTGAAACAGTGGGGCGCGTTGTCCGCGGAAAAGAAAAAGGCGGCCACCTGGAAGGTGATCCTCGTGGTCGGTGGAGCCTTGCTGGTGTTCATGGTCCTGACCGGACGCGTGCATGTGCTCACAGCGGCAGTTGCGGCTGTGATTCCCCTCTTGCGCAAGCTTCCCGCCTTGTTGAAATTTGCTCCGGAAATCAACCGGTTCATGGGGAGGAAGCCGGGGCAAGAAAGCCGTGAGCAGGCGAGTGATCATTCTGGCTCGGGCACTGATCTGGCTGGGCAGATGTCAGAACGAGAGGCCTGCGATATTCTCGGGGTAAAAGCCGGCTGCTCTGAAGAGGAAATCGTGATGGCGCATCGCCGGCTCATGCAGAAACTTCACCCCGACCGGGGCGGAAACGATTACCTGGCAGCCAAACTGAACGAAGCCAAACAGGTACTTCTCGGCAAGCGACAGGCCTGATTCAGGGCAGAATATCGACTCGGACTTCAAAACTGCGATTGTCGGAGCGGCTACTGTTCACCTGATAGGTAATTCCACTGCGCTCCTGGCTGGAATGGGTTGTTGTGCTACCCAGTGACACCCACTGTCCCGGCTCAACTCGGCGAATGGTAACGACCGCTTCCGTTTCATATCCGTCCATATTTGCCGGTTCCTCCTCGAACGAGACAATGCTCAGTTCGACCGCCTGATCGGAAATGACCTGGGGACTGACCAGGAACCCGCTGCGGGTTTCGACCTGTTGCAGGAAAGCCGCGGGATTACGACCGCCGCGAATGGCGACTGGAATCGTCCGGACCTGGCCCGACGTAATGTGTGCCGACTGGCCATCCTGCATCACGATGGTTCGCTCCTGGGCGCTGCCGGTCGTGGTAACACGGCGTTCGGCTGAGAGTTCGGCCCGGCCGTTCGACGCGGAAATGCCGGCACCTGAGCGCTTGCCGCCGCTATCCGTTCTGGAGCGCACAGTGATCCTGACCTGAACGGGCGCCACATCCAGGGTTTCGACAAGCCGTCCGATTTCGTCCAGCAGGGCGGGTTCACCGCGTACCACCAGCTGTTGGCCCCGGGCGGTCACGGTGACGGGCGAGCCCTGGTAAAGCTCGCGGATCTGCACCGCCACATCGTCGCCCGGTCGGCTATTGAGCTGGTACACGCGAGACTCCGCCTGGGCCAGAGCCTGGCTGGAACAAAGTACCAGCAGCAGAACAAGAAAAAGCTGCAGGGGGTATCCTCGGACAAAAACGGCCATTCAGTGCTCCAATCCTTCTGTCGGTATTGAAAAAACTCCGACACACGGGTTGCCAAGGTGAAAACCAGGGGTATATATTGAAAAGCATGAAGACGACACACGCGACCTGTCAATTGAATGTTTTGCAAGCTTTCGGCACCAAGCCGGCGGCTGCAGTCGCTGCTGTGTTTTTCTGGTGGTTTGGTTATGGCTTTTATTTTAGCCAGAGCCGGGGCCGCCCATAAGATCTTCATCGAACGAATAACGAGGAAGGCAGCCCGGCAGAAAACCCAGGCTGCCACCGGACTCAAAAAGCCCCGACTGGTAGCCCAGCCGGGGCTTTTTTGATTCTGACGCAGGGAAACGGGAACACTGACATGAACATGCCCTTGAACACTGAACTGACACAGCAGGATGCGGAGACCCAAGCCCGGCACCGACAGGAAGTGGTCCTGCCGACGCCCGCGGAGCTCAGGCTTGAGATGCCGGCCAGTGCCGCTGTTGTCCAACAGGTAGAAGAGCACAGACAGGCCATCCGGGACATTCTGCAGGGCGAGGACAGCAGAACCCTGATCGTGATGGGGCCGTGTTCCATACACGATGAGGTGGCGGCCCTGGAATACGGGAAGAAACTGAAAGCCCTGGCGGACGACGTCAGCGACCGCTATCTTATCGTTATGCGGGCGTATCTGGAGAAGCCCCGGACCACGGTCGGCTGGAAAGGGCTGCTTTACGATCCGGAGCGCACAGGGGCCGGCGATCTGAATGAGGGGCTGCGCCGCTCCCGCCGCCTGTTATTGAATCTGGCGGCCATGGGGTTGCCGCTGGCCACCGAGGCCCTGAGCCCTTTCGCGATGGATTACCTGGGTGATCTGGTAAGTTGGTCTGCCATTGGTGCCCGAACCACCGAATCCCAGGTACATCGTGAAATGGTCAGTGGCCTGCCGATGCCCACCGGCTTCAAGAACGGCACCGATGGCGGCATTGCCGTGGCAACCAACGCCATGAAGTCGGCATCCCATCCTCATCACCACCTTGGGGTGTCCGCGACCGGGGCGCCGGTCATGATTACCACCCGGGGCAACCCTGATACCCATCTGGTGTTGCGCGGTGGCCGCGGTATTACCAACTATGATGCTGCAAGTATTGAACAGGCCGTTGGAGCCCTGGCAGAAGCCGGATTGTCGACTGCGGTGATGGTGGACTGCAGCCATGACAATGCCTGCAAGCAGGCCGAACGACAGCTGGATATTGCCCGGGAGGTAATGGCCCAGCGCCGTGCCGGCAACCAGCACATCCGTGGTTTGATGCTGGAAAGTTTCCTGGAACCGGGCCGCCAGGACGATGGTGAAGACCTGCGCTACGGCTGCTCGATTACCGATCCTTGTCTGGGATGGGCGCAGACGGAGGCTCTGATCCGCTCACTGTAGACAGTAGCAGCTGGCCTGCCAGTAACAGCAGAACACCGCCCATCAGCCGGTCCAGCCAGTGGCCAAACCGGTTAAACCCGCGGCGGATCCGGGGCAGGGTGAAGAAGACAGCGACCATGGCAAACCACAGCCCCGTGGCCAAAGCCATGTAAATGCCGTAGCCGGCCTGGAGCGCAATGGGCGTGCCCGGGCTGATCACAACAGAGAACAGGGAGACAAAAAACAGCGTTGCCTTGGGGTTCAGCGCGTTGGTCAGGAAACCCAGTCGCAGGGCGGCAAGACCGGATTGCCCTGCAGTCGGGGCCTGTTCTACATGAACGCCACCGGCCCGGGCCCTCAAGCACTGAACGGCAATCCAGGCAAGGTAGAGTGCCCCCAGCACCTTGAGAACATTGAACAGCATGATCGATTGCTGGATCAGCAGGCCGATTCCGAGCAAGGAATAGCAGACATGCACCAGAATGCCCCCGCCGATACCGATGGCTGTCAGCAGCGCGTTCCTTCGGCTCTGGCAGAGCGCCTGTCTGAGCATCACGGCAAAATCCGGGCCGGGACTTGCCACTGCCAGCAAGTGGACGAGGGCCACCGTCAGAAACTCCGGCCAGTAACTCTGCATAATTCCAACTCCTCTCCTGAGCCTGCCAAGGTCTGAAAAGTCTGACAGCATAGGCTGAATCCGGTCTTTTTTCACGGTATGGGTGAAACTTGCCATGGCTTCTATACTGAGGTCTCACCCGTTCCAACCTTCCGTGTTCCCCGATGCCGGGAACGCCTGTCAGGAGACCTTGTATGGAAAAGCGAGCCGTAGACGTTGCCATTATTGGAGCCGGTACCGCAGGAATGGTGGCGTATCAGCGTGTGCGCAAGGCGACCGACAGAGTAGTACTGATTGAGGGCGACCAGTACGGAACCACCTGCGCCAGGGTCGGGTGTATGCCCAGCAAGCTTTTGATTGCGGCCGCCGAAAATGCCCATCAGATGCAGCTTGGCGACCTGTTTGGTGTGTCTGCCGGAGCGATCAGAGTTGATGGTAAACGGGTTATGGAACGGGTGCGAACCGAGCGGGACCGTTTCGTTTCTGGCGTGATTAACTCGGTCGAGAAGTTTCCGGAGGCGCACCAGTTGAGAGGTCACGCCCGGTTTGTCGGCCCGAATCATCTGGTGGTTGGCAACAACCTTGAGGTGCAGGCCGGCCGGATCATTATCGCTACCGGTTCACGGCCCAACATTCCCGGGTTTCTGAAAGAGGCCAAAGACCGGCTGGTGGTGAATGATGATATTTTCGAGTGGCAGGATCTGCCGGACTCGGTGGCGGTATTTGGGCCGGGCGTTATTGGCCTGGAGCTAGGGCAGGCCTTGAGCCGGCTTGGGGTCCGGGTTCGCATGTTCGGCGTTGGCGGGGCTGTCGGTCCCATCCAGGATGACTCCATCCGGGACTACGCCCTTAAAACCTTTAATGAAGAGTTCCCGCTGGATCCCGATTCGGAGGTCAAAAACGTTGAGCGGGTTGATAACGGTGTTGCCATTACGTTTGTGGATGGGGATGCCGGTGAAAAGACCGAAACTTTTGATTACCTGTTAGCAGCTACCGGCCGTCGTCCGAATGTGGACGGGCTGGATATCCAGAACGCCGGTATTGAGCTCGATGACAAGGGCCTCCCCCTGTTTGATCCCCATACCCTGCGATGTGGCGACAGCCACATATTCATCGCCGGTGATGCCAATAACAGCCTGCCGCTGTTGCATGAGGCGGCCGACGAGGGCCGTATCGCGGGCGACAACGCGGCGTCCTACCCGGATGTTCGGACGGGACTTCGCCGTACCCCGTTGGCGGTGGTATTCACCGATCCGCAGATTGCGACCGTAGGCCTGACCATTCAGCAGGTGGACGAGCGGTGTCGCGGTTGTTTCGCCGTGGGCGAGGTATCGTTCGAGGATCAGGGGCGCAGTCGGGTCATTGGCAAAAACCGGGGGCTACTGAGGGTTTATGGTGAGCATGGCAGTGGCCTGTTCATGGGAGCCGAGATGTTCGGCCCTGCGGCGGAGCATATTGCCCATCTGCTCGCATGGTCGGCCCAGCGACGACTGACCGTCAGCGAAATGCTGGAAATGCCATTTTACCATCCGGTTATCGAGGAAGGGTTGCGGACGGCCCTGAAAGACCTCAACCGAAATCTCAGTATCGGACCGGCGCCAGAAGAGGGCTGCACCGATTGTGGGCCGGGTGTTTGAGCCGGTCCTTGATCAGAATCAACAGGTGTGGGGCTGAGTCTGGGATAAAGTTCCGGTTGTTGTCCTTGCGTTACGCTGGCGGCGGGCCCAGATCTTTTCATGGAAGAAATAGGCAACGGTGTTGATGGCCGGCTCCACCATGGCGATCAAACTGCCAATCAGGATGTCACCCGTGAGCATATAAGCCACGGTGAAGGCCACTGTAAAATGGGTGAGGGCGAACGTTACCGTTTTGATCAGCGACTGGTCGCCATTCGTGCCATGGTTATGTACAAACAGTTTTAACGTGCTCATGGTCATCTCCGGTTTCGCTCGTGCTTCATTGCTTATTTAAGACCGGGTGAGAATGATTGTTAAATGAATTGTATTGAGAATGAGGATAGCTTCGGGCTATTTGTTTGACTCCTTCCATAGCATTATTCAGCATCGCTATTAACGAGATTAGCAAACTAAACTTCCCGACCGTGTTTGGTCGGTCGTATACTTTTCAAAACGTCATACATAACTGCCAAGGAGATGCGTTATGGGTAAGAACTTTATTGGTCTTGATACTGAGAAAGCAGCGCAGCTTGCTGATTCCCTGAATGATCTTTTGTCCAACTATCAGATCTTCTACATGAATGTCCGTGGCTACCACTGGAATATCAAGGGCGACAACTTCTTCGAGCTGCACGTCAAATTCGAAGAGCTGTACGATGATCTGTTGCTCAAGATTGATGAGATTGCAGAGCGCGTGCTGACGCTTGGCCATCGGCCGGCTCACGCCTACAGCACCTATATTGAACGGTCTGAAGTGCCCGAGCGCAAAGATGTTTCGGATGGCAAGGAAGCGATGGAGAACATCGTGGAAAGCTTTGCCAAACTGATCGGCAAACAGCGTGCGTTGCTCAGTCTGGCTGGTGACGCGGAAGATGAGGGCACCGTTGCCCTTATGAGTGACTACATCTCTCAGCAGGAAAAGACTGTCTGGATGTATCGGAGTTACCTCGGCCATTGAGTCGATCGAAGTAACGGAATGGCGACCTCCGGGTCGCCATTTTTTGTTCCTGTCAGCAATTCGTCATGGTAATGACTCGGAATTGACGCTGAACTGTCACGCCCGTGGCCTAGCGTGTGTAGGAATTCCCTACACCAAGCAATGCCAGAGGCACAATGTCATGTTCCGTAAGACCCTGCTTTCCGCAACCATCCTGTCTTCCCTGTTGGGCCTGAGCGCCTGTACCGATGATGGTGACGATGGCGCTGATGGTATCAACGGCACCAGCAAAGCACTGATCGAACTTAATGTCCTGGGCACCTATCAGGCCCCGGGCGATGTGTTCGACGTGGGAGCCGCCGAAATTGTTGCCCACGATGCTGCCAACCAGCGATTGTTCGTTGTAAACGCCGGTGCCTCCACGGTAGACGTGCTTGATATCCAGGACCCCTCCCAACCGGTTCTCTTGCAGACCATCGAGGCGACCGCCGAGGGTGCTTCCGCCAACAGTGTGGCTGTCTTCGGCAGCCTGGTGGCGGTGGCCATCGAAGCCGACGTCAAGCAGGACAACGGCAAGGTCGTTTTCTACAACACCACTGACCTTGGCAAGGTTGGTGAAGTTACGGTAGGGGCGCTGCCCGATATGGTTACCTTTACCCGGGACGGCATGAAAGTGCTGGTCGCCAACGAGGGTGAACCCAGCGACGACTACACCAACGATCCGGTGGGATCCGTCAGCATTATTGATCTGTCAGCGGGCGTTGCCGGTGCAACGGTAACCACCGCAGGATTCGAAGCCTTCAATGCCGATGAGGTGGCCCTGAAAGCCAGCGGTGTGAGGGTGTTTGGGCCGGGAGCAACCGTCGCCCAGGATATGGAGCCGGAGTACATTGCGGTCTCCCTCGACAACAAGACCGCCTGGGTCGCCCTGCAGGAGAACAACGCCGTAGCCGAGCTGGATATCGAGGCCGGGGTGATCAATGCGATCCTGCCCCTCGGTTTCAAGGACCACAGCGTGATAGGAAACGAGCTGGACGTCAGCAACCGGGATAGCGGCATCAACATTCGCAACTGGCCGGTAAAAGGTATGTATATGCCGGACGCGATCACCAGCTACGGCTACAACGGCAAGACCTACTACATCACCGCCAACGAGGGTGATTCCCGGGACTACGATGGCTTCTCCGAAGAGTTCCGGCTCGGGGATCTGACCCTGGATGCCACGGCCTTCCCAAATGCGGCCGATCTACAGCTGGAGGAGAACCTGGGTCGGATCAACGTGACCTCGACCCTGGGCGTCAGCAATGGCTGCGATCCCTCTGACCCGGCGACAGATCCGGAAGTAGACTGCGAATACAGCGAAATCTACACCTACGGCGCACGATCCTTCTCTATCTGGTCTGCCGATGGCCAGAGGGTCTTTGACAGCGGCAGCGAATTCGAGCGGATCACCGCCAGTCTGTTGCCTGAGAACTTCAACGCCACCAATGACGAGGCCAATTTCGACAACCGATCTGATGACAAAGGTCCTGAGCCGGAAGCCGTCACGGTTGGCACAATCAACGGCCAGACCTTCGCGTTTATCGGTCTTGAGCGAATTGGCGGAATCATGGTTTACGACGTGACCAATCCCCAGAATCCGGAATTCGTCCAGTACCTGAACAATCGGGATTTCTCAGTGTCGGATGCAGACCTGCAGGCCGGTATGGCCGGAGATCTTGGTCCGGAGGGCATTGCCTTCATCGCTGCCGAGGACAGCCCGAATGGGCAGCCCTTGCTGGCAGTGGGAAATGAAATCAGCGGAACCACCACCCTGTACGGTATTGACGTGATTGAACTGACGGCGAACTGAGTTCAGGGTCTGAAAGAAACCCGGGGGGCATCGTTATCGATCCTCCCGGGTTTTTTTGTTTTCCGCCTCAGACAGCGGCTTTCAGCGGCGGCACTTCCTGATGGAGGAACCACTTCTCCGTAACCACCTTTCTTGTAAACCAGTGCGAGCGCATCAGGCTGCTGGCCAGTGGCGTCTTGATCCAGTCCGGGACCTGCCAGCCCTGATCCGTGTCTGCCGCCCGATTGCCAAAGCGTTCGGCAATGGCATCGCCGTAGATCTGCAATGAGGAGGCCGAATAATCCGGCGCGTCCCGTATCACATCTGCCGCCAGCAGCGCCGATTCGATGGCGGGCCGGATGCCTTCACCGCTCTGGGTGTAAGCCAGGCCGGCGGAATCGCCAATCAACAGAATACCGTCGTCCACCAGTGGCCTCTCGGCATGGGCATAAAGCAGGTAGGCGTGGCCTTTGAAACGCCCGGGCAGGTCCTCCGGAATGCGCCCGGCGGACTTCATCTCATCGACAAAAGCCTCTAGATGACCGCTCAGCTTGTGGTTATCCTCCCGGCCCAGCCCGATATTCAGGTAATTGCCCTTGCGAAACACCCAGGCATAACCCTTGAGATCGCGGCAGAACCAGAGCTCCGGGGTGTCGCCCCGGGCCTCGCAGGCGGAAGCCTGCTCGGGTGTCATTTCGAATTCCACCTCCTTGGCGGCGACAACGGTCTCGTGGCTACCCGGGCCTTCGCCAAGCAACCGTGCAACCGGGCAGAAGTGCCCGCCGGCACCCACGACAAGGGGGGCTTCCCAGGTGTCGTTGATGAGCCAGTTGCCGTCTTTCCGGACGATGGACTTGACCGGCGTGGCGAGCTGTTTCGGACCGGTGACGCGGCTGAGCAGATAATCGTCGAATTCACACCGGCGAATGCCATAGCTGACCACATCGCCGTGGTCGTTTTCCACGGCTGGTTGCCCCATCATGCCAATGCGAAACCGGCGAATGGGCTGGAGTGTCCGTCCGTTGGCGTACTCGTCGAGATCAATCTTCAGGGTTTCCATGACGGCAGGAGTCACCCAGCCCGCGCAGGTTTTATCCCGGGGAAAATCCTGTTTGTCGATGATCAGTACTTTTTTGCCGCTGGTCTCAAGGGCACTGGCCAGGGTGGAGCCGGCTGGGCCGGCACCCACGATGATCAGGTCGTAATAATCCATCAGGCCTCCTCTGGTGCCGCTGGAAACTCATACAGGTCCCGGCGGTTCTGCGGCAGACTGTTGTTGTCGCCGTGGGTGAAAACCACCTGGAACAGTTGCAGTGAGCCGGCGCGGAACGCAGCGATGGAGCCCGCCAGATACATGCGCCAGGCCCGGGTAAAGTGGCCATCGTACATAGCCGTTACCTTGTCTTCGTTCTCGTTGAAACGATCCATCCAGTGGCTGAGGGTCTGGGCGTAATGCAGGCGCAGGTTCTCCACATCCAGTACCGAGAAATCGCCGTGTTCGCAGATTTCCATGAATTCGCCGATGCTGGGCGGATAGGCGCCGGGGAAGATGCGTTTTTCGATCCAGGCGTTCATCAGCATCGGGCGATTGCGGCCAATACTGTGGAGCAGGGCAATCCCGTCGGGTTTCAGGCTCCGCTTGATGAGTTCGGACAACGCCTCGTAGTTTTCCTTTCCCACGTGTTCCAGCATGCCGATGGAGACAAAGGCATCGTACTGGCCGCTGATGTTTCGGTAGTCGTCCTCGACGTATTCCACCAGATGATTCAGCCCCTGCTTGCGGGCCTCCTCCCGGGCAAAGGCCAGCTGCTCTTTTGAGATGTTGTAGGAGTGCACCTTGACGCCGTAGTTGCGGGCCATGTAACGGGCCAGCCCACCCCAGCCGCAGCCGGCCTCGACCACGGTCATGCCGGGTTTGAGACGGAGCTTGCGGCAGACATGCTCCAGCTTGGCCAGTTGAGCCTGTTCCAGGGTCAGCTCGGGGCTCTCGTAATAGGCGCAGGTGTACTGCATTTCAGCGCTGTCCAGCCAGAGCCGGTAGAACTCGTTGCCCAGGTCATAGTGGTGGTTAATGTTTTCTTTGGCTTCGGAGATCCCGGTGGACCGGGGGTTGTGATTGCGCCAGAGTGCTTCGAGCCATTTTGGCCACTTCTGGCGAGCCTGATGAACTGAGCGGTAGAGGGTTTCCATCAGGTCGGGCAGGTCGCCTTCTACCTCCAGTCGGCCCGCGCTATAGAGATCGCCGAACGCCAGGTTGGGGTTGGTCACCAGTGCGTACAGGGCTTTGGGGTCGGTAAGGTGCAGAGTGAACTGTGCCTGTTGGCCCTCCGGTTCGATGACATCGCCGTTCCAGAGCCGGAACCGAAGCGGCGGTGAGCCGGCCATGCGCATCAGCTTGGCAATCAGCCAGCGTTCGTACGTGTGCGGTGACCGGTCCACGTGGGTGCTTTCCAGTGGCAGGGTCAGAACATGGCTTTTGGATTCTTGCCCGTGGTCACGGGGTTTCTGGGCAGTGCTCTGATTCATGGACTCCACTCTCCCTTCCTAACCTCAACATCAATGTTTTGTCGACGTGCGTTTTCCAGGGTTCCCGAATACCAGTCTGAGAATCACCGCTTGTCCGTTCAGTATAGAAAACAGTCAGATTTTGTCAGGTGAGGCGTATGAAGAAGAAAACTATCGTGAGAATAGAGTCGCAGGAAATGAGAGGGACTGAAAAAAATACCGGGCCCTCAGGCCCGGTATTCTTCGAATCAGTATGAGGAACTCATACCAAACCATTCTGGGAAAATGACTATCAGTGCCAGCACAAACATCTGTATCAGGATGAAGGGCAGCACGCCTTTGTAGATGTCCGTTGTTCGCACCTCGGGCGGTGCTACCCCCTTCAGATAGAACAACGAAAACCCGAATGGTGGCGTCAGGAAGCTGGTTTGCAGGTTCATTGCAATCAGAATCGCGAACCAGAGCATGTTGATGCCCATGGCCTCGGCCACCGGCGCAAGGATCGGCACGATGATGAAGGAAATCTCCACGAAATCGATGAAGAAACCCAGTACCAGGATGACCACCATGGCCAGGATGATGAAGCCCCACTTTTCACCGGGCAGCTGGAGCAGCCACTCTTCCAGCAGGTAGTCGCCGCCGGTGTAGCTGAACACCATGGAGAAAGCGGTGGCACCAATCAGGATCGCGAAGACCATGGCAGTTACCTTCACCGTGTCCTTGGATGCATCCCATACCATCTTGAACGAGAACTGACGGTAGATGATGGCCAGAACAACAGCGCCGACGCCACCCAGAGCAGATGACTCCGTAGGCGTGGCAATGCCGGTGAAGATCGAGCCCAGAACCACCACAATCAATGCCAGCGGCGGAATGATTGCCAGCAGCGCATTGAAGATTTCCTTCTTGCGCGATACGCCTGGCTCATCCGGCATGGCCGGAGCCGTCTCGGGCCGCAGCCTGGTCAGAACCAGGATGTACACGATATAGAGCCCCACCAGTACGATGCCGGGCCAGACGGCGGCCTTGAACAGGTCCCCGACCGGAAGGCCAAGCACGTCACCCAGGATGATCAGGATGATCGAGGGCGGGACGATCTGGCCGAGCGTACCGGATGCACAGATGGTGCCTGTAGCGAGCCGTTTGTCGTATTTGTGGGCCAGCATCACCGGTAAGGAAATCAGGCCCATGGCCACCACACTGGCGCCCACGACGCCGGTGGATGCGGCCAACAGGGCACCAACCAGGATGGTCGAAATCGCCAGACCGCCTGGAAGGCCACCAAAAAGTCGACCCATGGAGGTCAATAGCTGCTCTGCCAGCCGGGTGCGCTGAAGCACCACGCCCATGAAAATGAACAGGGGCACCGCCATCAGAACGGTATTCTGCATCACGCTCATGATGCGATAGGGCATGAAGGCAAAGAGATCCATGCCCTCGGCGAAGATTCCGAAGAACAATGCCACGCCACCGAAGGTGAATGCTACCGGGAAGCCCAGCATCAGCATCAGCAGGGCGACACCGAACATAATCATACCGATCATGCGAGGCCTCCTGCGCTATGCTCACCTTCGTATTCTTTCTCGCCCGACATAACCCGTATCGCATAGGTGGCCATATTCAGGCCTGCAATGCCGATGAAGACTGCGCTGATAGGGATGACGGACTTGATGATCCAGCGGTGGGGCAGACCGCCGGGGTCGCCACTGCCTTCACCCATGTTGTAGGAGTCCACGGCAAAATCGTAACCATAGACGCCGATCAGGTAGGCAAAGGGAATAACGAAAATGAATGCACCCACCAGATTTACCCAGGCCTTGGCCTTGTTGCTCCAGCGAGTGTAGAAAACGTCGACCCGAACATGACCATCCGTGCGCAATGCGTAGGGAATACCCAGCAGGAACACCACCGAATAGAGGTGCCACTCCATTTCCTGCATGCCGATTGAAACGTTGTTGAAAGCGTAGCGGGCCACGACGTCGTAAAAGACGTTGGCTGCCATCAGTATCATCGCGACACAGGCAACCCAGCCACAGAATGTGGACAAGCGCGAAAGCCCCTCGTCCAGTTTGATAATCCACCGCATTGATGATCCCCCGCCAGGAGAGCTGGCGCTTTTTCAGTTGCTATAAACGACAAAACCGGGATCACTCGTAGAGCGATCCCGGCTCCGTTACAGCCTATATCTTACTCGACTTCGGCCATGGTGTTGAGGTAAGCGCGCTCGGAAATGTTGGTATAAGCGCGGCTCTGCTCAAGGTAGTTCTCCTGGGAGTCGATAATCTTGGCAGCCATGTCGCTCTCAGCAGCGGCTTCTTTCAGCAGCTTGTTGTTGGCTTCATACATGGCATCAAAGATTTCGTCCGGAAAACGTTTGATCTGGACATTCGGATATTCCTCGCGAATGTTGGCCCAGGCTTCGGCGTTGGCGTGCTGGGAATGAACCAGCATGTCGTAGGAGGCAGTGCGCATGGCGACACGCATGATTTCCTGCAGATCCGCCGGCAGTTTGTCCCAAACACGCTTGTTCACCAGGAACTGCAGCTCGGTGGCCGGCTCGTGCCAACCGGTGTAGTAGTAGTCGGCAATCTGCTGGAAGCCAAGACGGAGATCCAGGGCCGGGCCTACCCACTCAACCGCATCGATGGTGTTGCGCTCAAGAGCGGTGTAGAGCTCACCCGGCGCAATGTTGGTCGGGTTAACGCCAACTTCCGCGAATACCTCACCGGCGAAACCGGGGATACGCATTTTCAGACCCTGAAGGTCTTCCAGAGAGTTGATTTCCTCGCGGAACCAGCCGCCCATCTGAACACCGGTGTTACCGCCCGGGAAGGACAGCATGTTGTGGGGCTCATAGACTTCCTGCATCAGTTCCATGCCGCCGCCATGGTAGAACCAGGCGTACTGTTCCATGGCGTTCATACCAAACGGCATGCTGGTGAAGAACAGGGTCTCGGGAACCTTGCCTTTCCAGTAGTAGGAGGCAGAGTGGCCCATGTCATATTGTCCGGCCTTGACCATGTCAAACACGCCCAGCGGGGCCTTGTGCTTGTTGGCAGAGTCGATGCGGACTTTCAGGCGTCCGTCGGACATTTTCTCGACGTTCTCGGCGAAACGCTTGGTGGTGTCACCGAAAATTGGAAAGTTTGGTCCCCAGGTTTCCGCAAGGCGGAGGGTGAATGTGTCTTGGGCGAGCGCCTGCGAGGAGGCAAAGGTAGTTGCCACAGCCAGCACAGCCGCGGAAAGAACAGAACGGATCTTCATTGCTCTTCTATCCTCTTATCTTTTTTGTGGGTCGAGCGTTCCCCCTTTTGGGGGAAAACTACTCTTGATGCTAGTTCACGTTAGCAATTATCGTTAACAAACGAAATCAAAAACCGGTGCATGTACGACCTTGGTCGTAAGGTGGATCAGAGGTCTTGCATCCTGCCAATCTGGCTGGCGAGGCGCATTGCCTCGTGTTCTTCCAGCGCCAGGAGGTCTTCCAGCAGCGACTTGGCTTCGGGGATTTCCGCCTTGCCGATCAGTGAATCGTAGAGGTCCATGACCTGGTCGTGAAACTGGAAGACCTCCCGGGCGATGTCCTCGAAAGACATTGACGCGTAATGGGTGTAGGAGTCGGCGCTGGGGCCAATCGGTTTGTGCTGGTTGTTCAGGTAATCGTAGAGGCGTGTGCTCATGGCCTTGGGTTCGGCCTGGTTCTCGAATTCACGCACGGCTTTCTCCAGCAGCGACTCATGGCGCGACAGGTAATCGAGCAACGCGGAGGCTTTTTCGTCATTATTCAGTTTGGCCGATTCATGAAGGCTACGGGACAGATGCGCGTGCAGCTGACGTGTCCAGTCGATCAGGTCCTCGAAAGTTGTTATCTCCATAGCTTTGCTCCTTACCGGGGCGGATCGTTTGTAGTTGGCATTAGAGAGAAGTCTAGTCAAAATTGAGGGTTATGGGGTACCCGCCGGGCTCCGGCGTCAGCGAAATGGAAATAGGCCATGACAACGACACTAGGCATCATTGAAGGATTCTACGGCCCCATGTGGACCTGGCAGGAACGTCGATACCTGGTCCGCTCCCTGGCCCCCCACGGTTACGGCTTTTATCTCTATGCTCCCAAGGCCGATGCCTTCCTCCGGCGAAAATGGCAGCAGCCACACCCGCCAGCTATGGCCTCGGAGCTGGCCGAATTTTCCCGTTTCTGTCGTCACGAGGGGGTGCGCTTCGGCATAGGGCTGAGCCCGTTCGAGATATTCAACCGGTTCGACGACGAGGCCCGCGCGGCGTTGGCAGACAAACTCGCGCTGCTGGAACGTATCGGTATTGATGAACTGGCGATCCTGTTTGACGACATGCGTTCCGATACCCCGGACCTTGCCGGTACTCAGGCTGACATAGTGCACTGGGTTCGTGACCACACAGCCATCAAGTTTCTGAGCGTCTGTCCCAGTTACTATTCTGACGACCCCGTACTGGATCGGGTGTTTGGAGAGCGTCCGGCAGATTATCTGGAAACTCTCGGGCGCAAACTGGACCATTCGGTGAATATCTTCTGGACCGGGGAGGAGGTGTGCTCCCGGGAAGTATCGCCCGGGCACCTGAAGAGGATCGGGGATCTGCTCGGGCGCAAGCCGGTACTCTGGGACAATTACCCGGTCAATGACGGTGACCGGATGTCGCAGCATCTGCACCTGCGTGCGTTCACCGGGCGACCGGCGGCCAATGCCGCGCATCTGGCAGCCCACGGGATCAATCCGGCACTGCAGCCGACGTTAACGGCAGTGCCGGCCATCACGCTGGCAGAATCCTATCGCCTGGGACCCTCCTATCAATACGGCCAGGCGTTCCGCCACGCGGCCCGGGAGGTGCTGGGCCGGGAGTTGGCGGCGCAGTTGGAGGCGGATTTGCTGGTGCTTCAGGACGCCGGCCTGGGCCGGATCAGTGCTGAAAAGCGGCAGAGTCTGCAGCACACCTACGATGCCTTCGACCACCCTGCAGCCAACGAGGTTCTGCGCTGGCTGGCGGGTGAATATCAGGTTACCGATGAGATGGTGGCTACCCAGTAACCCGCTCGGCTAGCGAAGGTAATATTCAACGGTCGAGACCACGCGAACGGTTTTGACGGGTTGCTGTCCTTCCATGATGCCCGGTGCCTGATCCCGGGCCAGAATCTGGAACACACCCTGATTGGCGCGTCGCAGACCCCCGAGTTCCGCCTTGGCATCCTGGGCAAACTGGGCTGCCGCTTCCCGCGCTGATGCCGTGGCTTCGGCGATCATCTCGGGCTTGATATCGTTGAGTCCGTTAAACAGATAGGTAGGCCCCGATGGGCCGTAGTCCGAAGAGAGCACCACTCCCGAGTCCACCAGTTCACTGACCCCCTGTGCGGCCTGGCGGATCCGGGCGATATCGGTGCTACGGACCATCAGGGTCTGGCTGATGATGAATTTCTGCTCGCCGTTATTGGTCTGGTAGGGGTTGGCCCGGGTATCGGTGACATCCAGGCGCTGGAGTTCGACCGCATCCTGGTCAATGGCCTGCAGTTTCAGGAAGGCAATGATTGCATCCCGGCTGCTTCTGGCCTTGTCCTGGGCCTCACTCAGCGACGCCCCTGTTGCAACAAAGCGAATGGGCCACAAGGCAAGATCTGCAGTTACTTGCCGTTCAGCCACACCCTTGACGGTGACATAGCGGTCGCCGGTTTTCAGGTCAGTCAGGCCGTCACTGATCAGGGCGGCGGAGATGATGGCGCTGATGCCGAGAATCAGCGAGGCAAGAAGCTTCATGGAGTGTCCCTGTTGGCATCACCGGAGAGTTCCGGAAAGTCCCGGAAAGCGTCCGGTTGATGGCTGCTATCCTGAATATCAGGAACAAGATTAGCGCTTCACCCCAAAAGCTGGAAGGGAGGAATCATGACGGCTGTGAAAGTTGAGTGCGTCAAAGGCAACATTGCCGCACAACCGGATATCGATGTCATCGTGAATGCGGCCAATGCCGAACTTCTGCCCGGCAGTGGTGTGGCCGGTGCCATTCACGGTGCCGCAGGCCCCGGTCTGGCAGAGGAGTGCCGGACTTTGGCGCCCATCAGTCCTGGCGAGGCGGTGATCAGCTCCGCCCACAACCTGCCTAACGGGCATGTCATCCATTGCCTGGGCCCGGTTTATGGGGTGGATGAGCCGTCAGACCGTCTGCTGGCGGACTGTTTCCGGAACGCGCTGCGCCTGGCGGACCAGCGCGACCTGTCGTCCATTGCCTTTCCCGCCATTTCTACCGGGGTTTTCGGTTACCCGTTGAGAGACGCAGCGGCTGTGGCCATGAAAACGGTCGCCGACACCCTGGCAGATCTCAACTCTGTTCGCCTGGTCCGGTTTGTTCTTTTCAGCGATCAGGATCTTTCCATATTCGATGAGGCCCTCAAGCTGGAACCGGACCTTTCCGGTAGGTAGAGGTCACCTTAGTCACAGGACCTGTCGGTTGATCGGCTGAAACGGGCCCTCATGGCTTCGCGTTCCCGCTCGGCATCCCGGAATTCGTCTGGCAGGGGCTGGATAAAGTAAACGAAGTCACCTTTCGGGCGATTGCTGTCCAGTGGTGGTTGGTTGATGTCTGATGGCCAGAAAACTGGACTGACCACGGCAACCGAGACCTCCGGTGCACGTTGCTTTAACAGCGCCACGGTTCCCAGGCCTTCTTCACTGTGAAACGTGCCGGTCAGGTGCAGCACCTGGTGCCCCGGATGCTCTGCCCGGGCCTGCAGAATGCGGGCAGCCATGGTGTTGTCACGGAGTAGCTGAGCCTTGTAGGTGTTTTCCATGCGCTCGCTCATGGTGTCGTCTGCCTGATGGCTCGCACCAATGGCTGCCATGAACTTTTCCCGGTAGGCCGGGGTGTCCATGAAGGGGGCGGAGGGCAACTTCTGTTTCAGGGTGTCTGAGACACGCTCGAGGTACTCCGGACCTTTCCGGCCGACACAGCGCACAACGTCTGCCGGCGCATTCGCGGCGATCACTGGCAGATTATGCCGGCGGGCAAATTCCACCAGTGGCCGATAGGAGGCCCGGTAGTTATCCCAGGCATCGGCATCTTCAATCATCTCGGTTTCGCCGGTTTCTCCCTCCAGGTAGCGGTTCAGCTGGTCCTGACGGTCCAGGTTGAACTGTTCCATGCTGAGAATCTGCTCTGGCCGTTGCTGGAACAGGGTGGTCTGAAGCCGGGATTGAAGAAGATGTGAGCCGTGGTGCCCATGGTATTCGCCAACAATAACCACATCTGTGTCGATCAGCTTCTGCGCCAGCTGTTCATGCGTCAGAACGGTGTTGTTTTCAGGCTGAATGATGCGGGCATCGTACTGGGTCTGCGGTGCTGTCAGAACCGCATCAGGGTCTTTTGATGAAGGCATGGCAGTACATCCGTTCAGGGCGGACAGTGTGGCAATGAGCAGGGCTGGCGCAAAAACGTTCATGACAGTCCTTACGTTTTGATCACATTCAGGATCTTTTTTCGCGTTCTTCTCGCCAGTCGGGGCCCAGCCTTTCTTCCACGTATTCCCGGATGAATTGGCGCACCCTCTGGGACGGGGTTACGTCTTCCTGCTTGCACAGTTCTTCAAAGGCGGCCTTTTTTTCCGGGTCGATCAGTAACGTCAGACGGGCAGTGCGCTTTTCCATGGAGTTGTTCATAACCTTTGGTGATTGCTAAGTATGTTAATCATATTAACATTGAATGAATATTTTATGAGCATATAATTTACAGGCATCAGTTGCAATTAACGAGTCTTTTATGCCGCATCGCGCCCACCTGTTTTCACTCCGGATAGCCCACGCATTCCGAGAAGCCTGCATCGATGAGCCCTATCGCGGAAGGCGTTTTCTACGGGATCTGATGGCCGGTGTAACGGTGGGCATTATTGCCATACCTCTGGCCATGGCGTTGGCGATTGCCAGTGGTGTTGCGCCACAGTACGGGCTCTACACCGCCATTATTGCCGGGTTTGTAATTGCACTGACTGGTGGCAGCCGGTTCAGTATCTCCGGGCCTACGGCTGCCTTCGTTGTTATTCTCTATCCGATCGCCCAGAGCTATGGTCTGGGTGGTTTGCTGCTGGCTACCCAGATGTCCGGCGTTTTGCTGATGATCATGGCTCTGATGCGGCTGGGGCGATTCATCGAGTACATTCCGGAGTCTGTCACCCTGGGGTTCACCGGAGGCATTGCGGTGGTGATTGCCACTTTGCAGGTCCGGGATTTTCTGGGTCTGCCGGTTGGCGATATGCCCGAGCACTACTGGGATAAACTGGCGTTGCTGGCAAGCGCGTTGCCGGAGTTTGATGCCATGAGCACGCTCGTGGCCGGTGTCACCCTGGCTGTAATGTTGCTCTGGCCAAGACTTAAAACCCCGTTGCCTCCGCATCTGCCGGCTGTGGTGATCGGGAGTCTTCTGGCACTGTGGTTGAATACACAGGGCGCTGCTGTCGAAACCATTGGTTCAAGGTTCAGCTATCTGCTGCCCGATGGCTCGATGGGGGCGGGTATTCCGCCTTTCCTGCCAGAGTTTGCCTGGCCCTGGCAGCAGGCGGGGGCATCGGGCGAGCCAATTGGCTTGTCATGGTTGCTGGTTCGTGACCTGCTACCTGCCGCGTTTGCCATTGCGATGCTCGGCGCCATCGAATCCCTGCTCTGTGCCGTGGTACTGGATGGCATGACCGGAAAACGCCACAGCGCCAACAGCGAGTTGATGGGGCAGGGGCTTGGCAACATCATCACGCCGTTTTTCGGCGGCATTACCGCGACCGCAGCTATTGCCCGCTCTGCCGCCAATTACCGCGCTGGCGCCGAGTCACCCGTATCGGCCATGGTGCATTCGCTGGTAGTGCTGCTTGCCCTGGTTTCACTGGCGGGCCTTCTGGCCTATCTGCCGATGCCGGCCATGGCGGCCCTGCTGGTGATGGTGGCCTGGAACATGAGTGAGGCGCCCAAGTCACTGCATCTGCTGAAAACCGCGCCGCGCAGCGATATCCTGGTTTTTATCACCTGCTTTTCGCTTACGGTGCTGCTGGACATGGTAATTGCCATCACCACCGGAGTCTTGTTGGCGGCCGTCCTGTTCATGCGGGAAATGGCCCAGATGACCAAGGTCACGGATATCACGCTGAGCAAACGGATTGCGGAAGCTCGACTGCCCGAGGGGTGGCAGGTCTTCAAGATCAATGGTCCCTTGTTCTTTGCCGCCGCTGACCGGATTTTCGGAGAGCTGGCGCTGATGGCCAGAAACGCGCGCGGGTTCGTCCTCTATATGGACGGCGTCACCATTCTCGATGCCGGAGGGCTGTCTGCCCTGAACAAACTGATTGCCACCTGTGAGCGGGACGGTACGCAAATTGTGATCGCCGATCTTCAGTTCCAGCCGTTGCGAGCCCTCTCTCGCGCCGGTGTCATGCCGGTGCCTGGTGTGAGCCGCTACACGCCCTCCCTGGACGAAGCCTTGCGGCTGATTGCTGAACCCGGCGCTGCATCTGGCCAGCCACCCGGATAAAACATTGATTCCCGAAGTCCCGGAATGGTTTACCCTTAGGCGATAAGACTACGCGCAAAAGAAGGAATGCCATGCTGCCTTTCCGGCTGATCGACCGAGTGAAATTCATACTGGAACGCCAACTGGTAAAGGGGGCGGGGTTCCAGCTTCTTGTGGTCGGTGTGTTCATCGGCCTGATTTCCCTGATTGGCGGCCTTCTGGTGGTGCCCCAGGGCGGAGACTTCGAGGAGCCGGGCTCAGCCATCTGGTGGGCTTTCCTTCGGCTGACCGATCCCGGATATCTGGGGGATGATGTCGGCACCTGGCAGCGAATCGTCTCGACGCTGCTGACAGTTCTGGGGTACGTGGTGTTCATGGGCACCCTGGTGGCCATCCTGACCCGATGGCTGATAGCCAAGATGGCGGACCTGGAACGCGGTCTCACACCGGTAACTCTTAAAAACCATGTGGTGGTGCTGGGCTGGACCAGCCAGACCCTGCCCTTGCTTTCTGAATTGCTGGGCTCCAGTGGCCGGATGCGCCGCTTTCTGGAAAAGCACGATGCCCAGAAACTGAATCTTGTTGTGCTGTCGGAGGAGGCTTCCGCAGCCCAGGTTCACGAGCTGCGGAGTGAACCGGGCATCGGTCGCAGGGCCCGGCAGATCATCCTGCGTTCTGGCTCGGCAATCCAGCCGGACGCCCTGCATCGGGTGGCCTGTCTGGATGCCGCGGCGGTTATCGTCCCCAGCGCCGCCCATGAGGCCGGAAGCCTGGTGACCTCGGATGTGGAAACCGTCAAGGCACTGCTCTCCATTGCGGCCCAGGCCAGACAGCTCAAGTCTTCCTTGCCTTTCGTTGTGGCCGAGATCCAGGACGTTCGCAAGCTTCCGGTGATTGAGCGGGCCTATCCCGGCGCGGTGGAAGTGGTAGCGGGCGATGCCACGATCAGTCGTCTGATGGTTCAGAATATTCTTCATCCCGGGCTATCGGAGGTATACAACGAATTGCTCACGGCCGGTGAGGGCAACGAGATCTACATCCGGGGCGGAGAGTCGCTGGGCGGAATAACGCTTGGTGAGCTGGCCGCGGCCCGGCCCGAGGTTATCGTGCTGGGCCTTTTGAAACAGCGCGGTGCAGGCTGGGACGTGCAGCTGCTGGCACCCTCAGACTCACGAATTGATCCGGCCGATCGGGTGGTGATCATGGCCCGGGACTACTCCGAGACCGAACCCGATCCCAAAAAGACACCTTTGCCGGAGCTGGAAAGAGGGCAGGCGGTGCGCGTCGACCGGCCTTCTGACCAGGCCAACCACCGGGTCCTGGTGCTGGGGTGGAATCGGCGGGTGCCCAGCCTGATTGCGGAATTCCTCAGTTACGGACACCGTCACTTCGAGGTGGACCTGGTTTCCGTGGTTCCGAAAGCCGAGCGGGAACAGGCGATTGCCCAGTACGTGGAGAATGCCGATCGCCTGACCTGCCGGCATATCGAGGCGGATTATATGGTGGAGGGAGAACTGCGCCGGATCGGGCCAGCGGGCTACGATACGGTGATCCTGCTCAGTAGCGACCGACTGGCCTCCGGCGAAGAGGCCGATGCCCGTGCAATGGTGGGGTATCTTCAGCTCGAGGACATCCTGGCCGATTTTGCCCGACGGCCCCAGCTGATCATGGAGTTGAGTGACCCGGACAACCGCCACCTCTTGTATGGGCACCAGAGTGAAATGTTGATCAGTCCCATGATTCTGAGTCACGTACTGGCTCAGGTGGCCCTGCGGCGGGAGCTTCGGATCGTGCTGGATGAACTGTTTACCGTGGGTGGTGCCGAGATCCAGTTCCGGGACCCGGCGGATTACCCCTTGCCCGCCAGTGCGACCTTTCAGGTGCTGGAGAAGACGGTTGCCGCTGAGGGTGAGCTTGCCCTCGGTGTCTTTCGCAAAAAGGCCAATGAACGTGGGCGTCACCTGCAACTGAATCCGTCCCGTAAGGAGTACCTGGAGTTGCAGCCGGGCGACCGTCTGGTGGTGTTGTGCCTGACCTGAGCGCCCTCAGTCGATGCTGTCGAGCAGGGCCGCCATGATGTCGTCCATGACCACAAAGCCCTTGAGGTCGTTATCCGCCAGCACCAGGAGGCGCTTTACCCGGTACTTGCTCATCAGGCTTGCCGCATGCCGAACGTTCAGGTTCTCACCAACGCTGATCACCGGCTTGGCGCAGGCGTCATACACGTTGAGAAGATCGATATCGCCGTCTTCGGCGATGACGGTTTTCAGTACATTGGTGTAGGTGATCAGGCCCCAGGCATCGTGTTCGCTTGTCTTTTCCACCACCAGCGACTTCAAGGAATGCTGCTTCATCTTTGACAGCGCCTCGCGGATGCTGGCAAACGGAGAGATGGTGATCACGTCCCGAACCATCACATCTTTGACCAGTTTCATGGGTGTTCTCCGGTTACAGTGAATCTTTCAGGTGTTGTTCGAATTTTTCGACTTGTGACATGTCGATCCCACCCAGATGTTCCAGGGGAAGTGTGAATACAAGCCCCTTCGAATCGCTATGGTCCGGCATGAGTATCTTCTGGATGGCTTTGAGAATATCGAGCGAAAGGCTCTTTTCCAGGACCATCAGCAGAATGCTCTGGCTGCCATCGTAGGTCAGACCGAAGAAGGTTTTCCTGGCAGTATTGCTGATACCGCGACCAGAAAGCACCGTGATGCCGCCGGCACCAAGATCCCTTGCGGCATCAACGCAGTCCTGCTCCTGATCCTCGGGAACGATTGCTACCAGTACCGAAAATTTCATGGGGCTGTTTTCCTCTGCTTTGCGAGCATTTCAACAATGATGGCGTAGCTCATCACCGTCACAATCGGAAAGATGGAGGCGAAGGCGATCAGGCCGAAACCGTCGATCAGCACGTTGCGGCCCTCAATATTGCTCGCCAGGCCAATACCCAGTGCGGTCACCAGAGGTACGGTCACCTCTGAGGTGGTGACCCCGCCAAGATCGTACGCCAGGGGGATGATGTACCTGGGGGCCAGCGCGGTCAGGACGATGACCAGAATATAGCCGCCAATGATGTAATGGTGAATGGAATCGCCGCTGATAATCCGGTGAACGCCAAGAGTAATACCCATCGCGACGCCGACTGCCACAATGAGTCTGATGGCGTTGCCGTTGATGGTGCCGGCGGCCGCCTGCTCCGCCTGGTGTCCGATCGCGATCAACGCGGGTTCGGCCATGGTGGTGGCAAAGCCGATCATGAAGGCGAAGAGGTAGACGAACAGATACCCCTCCATCCCCATCAACTGTCGGGCCATGCTTGTTCCGATGGGAAACAGGCCAAGCTTGAGCCCGACTACGAAGGCATACAGCCCCAGCACCACCAGGGCAAATCCGAACAGGATCTTGCGGGGATTGGTCAGCCCGCGGCGCAGAACCAGATACTGGAAAAACAGGATGGTAATGATGATGGGAAGGACGTCGCGGACCATCCCGGCAAGATCGAGCAGCATGCCCAGCACAACGGGTGTCTGGTCGACTGTTCCAGTCTGGGCCGTCGTTGGCAAAGCTACCGGGTCTGCGGGGGCTCCGGAATACACAACAATCCCGTACAGCTGAACGGTGATCATCGGAACCATGACGGCGAGGGCTACCAGACCGAAGCCGTCCAGTAGCGGATTGCGCCCCCGGATTGAGGCTGCCAGCCCGATGCCCAGGGCTGCGATGAGAGGAACGGTAACGATGTTGGTGGTAACGCCACCGGAATCGTAGGCCAGGCCCACGATCTCGGGCGGTGCGAACCAGGTGATGATTACCACAACGATGTAGCCGATGATCATGAACCACTGCAGCGGGTAACCGAAGATGGTTCTGAACACACCCAGGGCCACCACCAGGCCGACGGACACCGCTACCAGGATCCTGAGCGTCAGGGCCTTGATCTTGCCCTCGCTGATTTCCTCGGCCTGCTGGGCTACTGCAATAAGCGCCGGCTCGGCGACCACGGCGGAAAAACCCATGGCGAAGCCGAAAGACAACAGCACGGGTACCGAGCCCTTACGGGCAAACTGGTTGGACAGGCTTTTCCCGACCGGGAAAATGCTTAGCTCCAGACCCTGAAGAAACAGGGCGACACCCACTGCCACAATCAGCAGGCCTGCCGCCATCACGAAGATGTTTTCAGGTATTTGCTGGAGAATCAGAAGCTGGAAGAAGACAACGACGGCGATAATCGGAAACAGATTTTTCAGGGCATGCAGCAAGGAATGGCTGAAAGCTTGCAGATAGAACACTGTTTGCGCCTGGTGGGTTCTGGTTAAAAGTGCTCGATGGACACCGTAACAATAGCCATGGTTCCCGTGTTGATCCAGCTCAAGACCGGCACCAATTCGTCATTCACCAGAAAAATGCCGAAAATACATCATATAAATTTCAATTATAAATTTGAAACCACTAAAGTAACCCTCAACGTCATCGCTTTGCTCAAAAAGTGAGCAGGTTGTTGGCTTCGGAAGTTGCTGTACGCTTCTCCCTAACGACTTAGAAAACCAACGTAGAAAGGATTGAGACCATGCCCTACGCACAAGACGTTGACCAGATTGCTTCCCTGTTGAAGCAGCACCCGACCTGGAACGCTATCAACCCGAAGCACGCCGCTCGCATGCGCGCCCAGAACAAGTTCAAGACTGGTCTGGACATCGCCAAGTACACCGCCAAGATCATGCGCGAAGACATGGCGAACTACGACAAGGACACTTCCCAGTACACCCAGTCCCTGGGCTGCTGGCACGGCTTCATCGGTCAGCAGAAGCTGCTGTCCATCAAGAAGCACTTCGGTACCACCAAGCGTCGTTACCTGTACCTCTCCGGCTGGATGGTTGCCGCCCTGCGCTCCGAGTTCGGTCCGCTGCCTGACCAGTCCATGCACGAGAAGACCGCTGTATCCGGCCTGATCGAAGAGCTGTACACCTTCCTGCGTCAGGCAGATGCCTGGGAACTGAACCACCTGTTCCGCGCTCTGGAAGAAGCCGAGAAAGCTGGCGACAACGCCAAGGCGGAAGAGCTGATCAAACAGATCGACAACCACGAAACTCACGTTGTGCCGATCATTGCCGACATCGACGCCGGTTTTGGTAACGCCGAAGCCACTTACCTGCTGGCCAAGCAGATGATCGAAGCCGGTGCCTGCTGCATCCAGATCGAGAACCAGGTGTCTGACGAGAAGCAGTGTGGCCACCAGGACGGCAAAGTAACCGTTCCCCATGCTGACTTCCTGTCCAAGATCAACGCCGTTCGTCTGGCGTTCCTCGAGCTGGGCGTGGATGACGGTGTTATCGTAGCCCGTACCGACTCCCTGGGCGCTGGCCTGACCCAGAAGCTGGCTGTTACCGACGAGCCGGGCGACCTGGGCGACCAGTACAACAGCTTCCTCGACGGCGACTACATCGAGGACGCTTCCGAGATCAACAACGGCGACGTGGTCATCAAGTCTGACGGTAAGCTGATGAAGCCCAAGCGTCTGGCCTCCGGCCTGTTCCAGTTCCGTCCGGGCACTGGCGAAGACCGTGTTGTTCTGGACTGCATCACCAGCCTGCAGAACGGCGCTGACCTGCTGTGGATCGAAACCGAGAAGCCGCACGTTGGCCAGATCGCCGGCATGGTTAACCGCATCCGTGAAGTGGTGCCCGATGCCAAGCTGGTTTACAACAACAGCCCGTCCTTCAACTGGACCCTGAACTTCCGTCAGCAGGTATTCGACGCCTGGAAGGAAGAAGGCAAGGACGTATCTGCCTACGACCGTGACAAGCTGATGAGCGAAGAGTACGACAACACCGAGCTGGGGCAGCTGGCTGACCAGTGGTGCCAGAACTTCCAGCGTGACGCGTCGCGCGAAGCGGGTATCTTCCACCACCTGATCACTCTGCCGACGTACCACACTGCGGCCCTGTCTACCGACAACCTGGCCAAGGGCTACTTCGGTGACGAAGGCATGCTGGCCTACGTTGCCGGTGTACAGCGCAAAGAAATCCGTCAGGGTATCGCTACCGTTAAGCACCAGGACATGGCTGGTTCCAACATCGGTGACGACCACAAGGAATTCTTCGCTGGTGATGCGGCCCTGAAGGCCGGTGGTAAAGACAACACCATGAACCAGTTCGGTTAATCGACGGTTCCGATGTTGCTGAGGCGGGCCTGACCGGTTCGCTTCAAATTACAAAACCCCGCCTTGTGCGGGGTTTTGTTTTTCTGACACCTCATTTCTTCTGTATGTGTCTGAAACGACCGCATAAACCTCCCATATCCCCCTTTTCATTTGCACTCGCTGTTTCATCGCTGAAACAGTTTCGTCATTACCAAGACCGGATGGATTTCAGGCGTTCAAAGGAAAAACTATTAAAAACAATGTCATGCATGCGAATTTTCGGTATTGGCACGGGAATCGCTCCTCTGTTCTGGCGGGTCTGAACCTTGGCTTACCCGAAGGCTAGCGGGTTGGGTCGGATCCCTTAAAAGCCAACAACTCAAAGGAAATGACATCATGAATACCAAAAAAACACTGCTAGCAGCTGCCATCGCAATGAGTCTGGGTGTTTCCGGTTTTGCCCTTGCTGACCAGGGGGGAGATGGAGATCCGAATACCAATGCGGACAACACCTCCACCGCTAACAACGACCAATCCGGCAACACTGACTCCGGTAACGACAATTCCGACAACTCTACCAATGTGGCAGACAGCGGGAATGACAGTTCCGATAATTCCACCAACGTTGCGGATAGCGGAAACGACAATTCCGACAACTCCACCAACGTAGCGGACAGCGGTAATACCACCGTCTCGGATAGTGGCAATGACAGTTCTGACAACTCCACTAACATTGCCGATAGCGGAAATACCACTATCTCCGACAGCGGTAACGACAGTTCGGATAACTCATTGGCACTCGATCTGGACGTGTTTCTGAACAACGCTGATCTGGATGGCAGCGTATCGGGCTCTTCAACCACCTATGGCGATGCCAACGGCAGAGCGTCCTACACCGAGGCTCGCAACCGCAACGAAATCTCCGGCGGTTCAGCTAACTACACCGGCGTTGGTGCCTTTGCCCAGAATGCCGGCAACGGCAGCGTTACACAGGCGAATGTCAGTGTAATGTCCAACCTGTCCACCGGTGGTGGCGGCCAGTAAGGAATCCAGGCCGCACCTTGGCGGGTGCGGCCCGGTTATTCCGGGAGAACTGCCATGGGTTACGTCATCGGATGGAAACTGAAGGCTGCCTTGCTGGCGCTATTGTTCACAGGAGCGGGATTCGCTTCGGCCGAAGAGTGGATGGATGCCACTTCCCTGTCGGAAGATCAGCTGGCGGATGCCAGCGGTCGCCAGGGAATCCCGCTGCAATGGCAGATCAACAATAACCAGCAGAATGCGAACGTCTCCGATAACCTGCTGTCCGGAAACGTTGTCACTGGCAATAACAGTATTTCCGACAACGCCTTCGGCAACATGAGCGGGGTTGCCACGGTTATCCAGAACACGGGTAACCAGGTGGTCATTCAGGACAGTACCCAGATCAACATACTGATCAATCACTGACGGAGGTGGGCCATGACCAGGAAGGTTCTTGTCGCGGTTTGCGCGAGTGCCGGGCTGTTATGGTCCACCGTATTTGCCGGATCGGTCATGGTTCCCGGTATTGGGGGGGACTTCCGTCTTAGCGTAAAGAGTTTTGAAAGCCGTCGCTTCGAGAGTGTCCTGCGCCAGCAGTACGACTTCAGTTGCGGCTCTGCGGCAGTGGCCTCGTTATTGTCGTTTCATTACGAGGACCAGGTCACCGAGCACGAAGTCTTTATCGACATGTTGGCCTTGGCAGATGAAGAGAAGGTGCGCCGGCATGGGTTCTCCATGCTGGATATGAAACGTTACCTGGCGTCCAGAGGGTATCAGGCCGATGGGTTTCGCTTGCCATTGGAAGGGCTAAGGGAGAAGGTACGCCTGCCGATGATTGTCTTGCTGAACATCGAGGGTTTCCGTCATTTTGTGTTGATCAAGGGCATCAGCGATGACGAGGTACTGATAGGCGATCCTGCCCGGGGTCTGAAAGTCTATCCCCACGAAACATTCAGCGAATACTGGGATGGCACTGCCTTCGTTACCCGCAGTCACCTTGATCAGGGGCGTGACCACTTTCTTGACGACGGCCATTGGCCACAGGTGGCCAGGGCCCCTTTGCAAAAAGGGCTCGGGGAGCCATCTCTCGGTCACACGCTGCCCTACTGGCCCTCCACGAGGGAATGGTGATGATCATGAAGGGCAGGATGCCCGCGGTCGCATTACTCGTTATTGCCTGTTTGGCCCTGACGCCAATGGCTCACGCGGAACTGAACCCCGGAGTTGACCCCATCAGTGACAGGGAGCTTTCGGAGTTCCGGGGTGGCTTCCTGATGGATAATCTGGAGATCAGTATTGGTCTGGAACAGGTTGTTGGTATTAATGGTGACACCCTGGTAATCAACCGATTGACTATTCCCAACCTCAACCAGCCCGTTAATGACCGTTTGCTGGACCACCAGATGGAAACAGTACTGGAAGTGATCAGTGCCAACCGTAGTGGTGGTGCGCGGGTGGCCAGCCATATGGCAGGTCCCAGTGGCTGGATGACGGTGGTTCAGAACAGCCTGGACAGCACTGTCATACAGAATATGCATCAGTTGAATATCGAGCTGAATAACCTGGGTGCGGGAAATCAGTTCCCGGCCCGATTCAGTGATCAACTGATTCAGTTGCTCGGCCGCTGACAGAACCCCGATCCCATGCTAGAGACTGATTGGAAGCTTGAGTGTAATCTCGCTGTTGGGCGCGTTTTCCGTAACGCCAATACTTACCGTCAGGTTAAGAGATGTGGATCGCGACAGGCGCTGGGACAGCCCGAATGACAGAGACCCGATCTGAATTCGGTCGAAATTGGATTCGAAGAGATCAATGTCTCTCTCGAATGTGGTTTTTCGAATGATCGAGTGATCGTAGCCGAGGCTGAATGATGTGCGATCGTTAAACGCGAATCCCATCCCGAAGCCGAAGCGCACGATGTCGCCGGGGTCAACGGTGCCGCCATTTTCAAAGCCCTGCTCCTCTTTGAGGGTCCAGACATAGCTCAGATTGCCGAACAACACGGCCGGGTCTGTGGGGTAGATGAAAGAGAGTCCGGGTTCGAATGCCCAGAAGCCTGAACCTGTTGGCCGGCTCTCCAGCTCGACGCCAATCGGGTTGCCCTGATTATCCTCGATGACCCGCTGGTCAACATCGTAGGGGCCTTCACCGGTTGGCGCCCTGACACGCAGCGCGCCGATTACGTAGGGCCAGCCCCCGAGGCCATCAGTCAGTTGATAGCGAGCTGATACTTCAACATCACCGAGACCCTCGCCAGAAGACTCACGCAGGGTATCCACCGGAGTGCCCTGGAAAACCTCACGCTCTCTCAGGTCCTCGTTGATGCTCAGGTAAGGCACCCGGACCGCCGCTTCAAACTTGCTGGTAAATCCGTATTTGAGTGACACGGCGCCGACGAAAATATCGCGCTGGATTTCTGAAATATTGATCAGTCCGATCAACAGCGCAGGGATGACGGTGTAGCCTTCGATCGCGACTGCCGTCGAGTTGCTATGGGCATGGGAAAAGGATGGCTCAATGGAAAACCGGCCCGGCCGGGTGACGATACCGCGGTCGGCGGTTATGGAGGCGATATCGGTCGCCGGGTCGTGACCCGCGTCAGAGGTTGTCCGGATTTCGGTGGCCAGGGGGGCGGTATCCCGGTCTGCCTGAGCGGCTTCAACCAGCATCGCCGGACCCAGAGAAACAAGCGGGATGAGCCATAGTGTGTTTTTGTTCATGCGAAACTCCTTCAGCTGTCTTTCTGGAGCCGGGTTGAGGGGCCATGGGGCACGTGGTGCTTGTCCATCAGCCGGTAGAACGAAACCCGTGAAATATTCAGCAGCCGGGCAGCTGCCGACACGTTGTTGTGGGCAAGCGCGAGACTTACCGAGATCGCCTGCCGATCGGCTCTGGAGCGGAAAGCATCCAGTGAGAGGTCTCGGTTTCGGTCGTGGTTATCCGCCGGGTTGGTGGAAAACCCCATGTCTTCGGCCCCGATCTGTGGGCTTTCTCCCAGCAATAATGCCTGACGCAAACGGTTCTGCAGTTCCCTGAGGTTGCCGGGCCAGGGGTGCCCGGCCAGGCAAATCATTGCATCGTCCGTGAGGCGCCTGGTGCCTCTGGCTGAGGGTGTGGCCGACAGTATCCGGCTGGCCAGGATGGGAATGTCTTCCTTGCGTTCCCGCAACGGTGGTAACAACACATGCAGGCTTCCAAGCCGGTAAAATACGTCGCTGCGGAAGGCCCCGGTCTTGACCAGCTGTTCAAGCGGCTTGGTGCTTGTTGCAATCAGTCGAGTGTCGACACTGATGGGATGGTTGGAGCCCAGGCGCTCGATCAGGCCTTCCTGGAGGAAGCGCAGAATGGCGGATTGTTGCTCTGATTCAAGCTCGTCGACACCGAGCAATAGCAAAGTGCCGCCATTGGCGGCTTCAATGCGCCCTTTCTGGACGCTCATGGCATGGGTAAAAGCGCCTTTTTCGTGGCCGAAGAGCTCGTTTTGGGTCAGTGAGCGGGGCAGGGCTGCACAGTTCACGGCGATCAGTGGCTTGTTTTTACGTGGTGAATGATCGTGTATGAAACGGGCTGCGGCTTCTTTGCCGGTCCCGTTCTCGCCATAGATCAGTACGGATTCCTCCGTGCGGGCAAATTTCTGCAATAACGCTCTGACATGTCGGATCGCCACCGAGCCACCCTCAAGAGCAACGTCGTGATAACAGGCGGGCTTGGTCCGTGACGCCTCCGCCTGAAGTTCAGACATACCCCAAAGGTGGCCAAGAATGGCATTGAGGCGTTCGGCCTGCAGAGGCCTCGTGTGATAGTCCGTGCAGTAACGGTTAATGAGGGCACAGGCGTCCGGGTTCTGGATCTGGTGAGGCTCCAGCGTGGCAATCCAGTGCTGGACCGGAATCGTGTCCAGCCATTCGGGCAGGTGGGTCAGTTGATCGGCGCTCAACGAGCCAAGATCAAACACGCCGACTCTGGCCCCATCGACGGGCGTCTCTCCTGCCGTGGGTTTGTCTGAAATGGGAATGTGAACAAGCTGCCAGTCCCTGAGCAAGGGTCCGATGGCAGAAGGGCACGGGTACACCGCCGACAACCAAACGAGCGGTCGTTTTTCCTTCATGGCGACTCTCCCTGAGACTTTGCCTGGAAAACGAACTGCTGGACGTTCAGTAAATGTTGGTAATACCGGAACTGCTGGATCCGATCACTGCCCTGTGACCGCATACGGCTGGGGGAAACAGGCAAACAACTCCTGCTGGCGGACATTCAGTTTGTATGCCAGTTTATACACTTGTAGGCCTTTCAGGAGCTTAAAGAGAGAGGGTTCTGTCATTCCTGGCTCCCTGTAAAGTTTGCCGACACAGACTGCAAACCAGACGGGCAGGGACTGAAAGCATGGAGTTACAGTGAGCGTCAGTCAGGCTATTGTTTGTTCGATACTGGGCATCGCCCTGGTGCTGTTCGTCTGGAATCGAATCCGGTTTGACCTGGTCGCCCTGATGGCGCTTCTCGCCGTTGCCATCGCCGGGATCGTTCCGGCAGATCAGCTATTCGATGGCTTCGGCCATCCGGCCGTTGTGACCGTGGCCGCGGTTCTGGTGATCAGCCAGGGGCTGGTCAATGGCGGCGTTGTTGACCGCCTGGCGCGCCTGCTCGGTAAGGTGGGGCACCGGCCGACCCTGCAGGTGCTGATGCTGACGTCGGTGGTAGCCCTGTGCTCGGGCTTCATCAACAACGTCGGTGCGCTTGCGCTTCTTATGCCGGTGGCAATCTGGATGTCCCGGGAAGCGGGTCGCTCTCCATCGCTGCTGCTCATGCCACTGGCATTTGGTTCTCTGCTGGGGGGAACCATGACGCTGATTGGCACGCCCCCGAACATCATCATTGCCAGTTATCGGGAAACGGGGTCCTTTGGCATGTTTGATTTCGCGCCGGTGGGCCTGGCGATTACCCTGGCAGGCATTGCCTTTATCACGCTGGTCGGGTGGCGCCTGACGCCAAGACGAGGCAAACCCGATGATGGCGGCAAGCTGTTCAGTGTCGGGGATTATGTGACCGAACTCCGGGTTCCCGACGATTCCTCGCATGTTGGCGCCACACTCCATGGCCTGCTGACCCGGGCTGACGCCGACAAGGATGTGGTGGTGCTGGCGTTGATCCGGGATGACAAGCGGTCTCTGGCACCATCGACGTTTTCCGTTTTGCGTGGTGGCGATCTGCTATTGGTGGAGGCGGATACCGACGCTTTGCAGGAATTTCTCGACAGCACTGGTCTTGAGTTGGCGAATGTAGAGGAGTCCTCCTACAAAGAGGCTGACGAGCAGGAGAGTGCACCGGAAAAACCGCGCGAAAAGTCTCTGTCCGAGGGTGATGTCCGATTGCTGGAAGCGGTCATCACGCCGGAATCAGGCCTGATCGGGAAAACCGCCAACAGGCTGAATCTTCGCGAGCAGAATGGCCTCAATATTGTGGCGGTTGCACGCCAGGGGCAGCGGTTGCAGCGCCGCCTGGGGGACATTCGCTTTCAGGCTGGTGATATTCTCCTGGTGCAAGGTGAGGAGGACACCCTGCGCGTTACCCTTCAGGAACTCGGGTGCCTTCCGCTGGCAGAACGAGGACTACGATTCGGCCGTGAGCGCAACGCCTTACTGGCCGGTGGGCTGTTTGTGGCTGCCATCGCAGGAATCGTTGTGGGCTGGTTGTCGCCGCCTGTTGCCCTGGTTGCCTGTGCCGTCGCCATGGTTCTCAGTGGCGTGCTCAGCAATCAGGAAGCCTACCGTGCGATCGACTGGCCGGTCATCGTTTTGCTGGCGGCTATGATTCCGGTGGGTCAGGCCCTCGAAACCACCGGTGGCGCGGAGCTGATAGCGTCCTGGATGCTGATGCTTGGCTCCGGGGGCGAGGCCTGGGTGGTCGTTACGATTGTACTGATGGGGACCATGCTGCTGTCGAACGTCGTGAACAATGCGGCGGCGGCCATTCTGGTCGCGCCCATCGCCCTGAGTCTTTCGGGCCAGTTGGGCATTGCCGCAGACGCCATGTTGATGACAGTGGCTATTGGCGCCTCCTGCGCCTTTCTGACGCCCGTGGGACACCAGTCCAACGCGCTCGTTATGGAACCCGGCGGCTACCGGTTTGGCGATTACTGGCGCCTGGGACTTCCGCTGTCTTTACTGGTGGCCCTGGTGGCAGTCCCTGTCATTCTGGCAGTCTGGGGGTGAGTCTGTTTAACGCCGTTTGGCACTCTCTGGTATGCTGACAACACCGTTGATGATAAGTGGTTGGCCAGATGACAGCGATTGAACAAATCGATGCGGCAAAGGCGGAATTGCTGGATCAGCTTGAATGGACACGCAAGCGTACTGAAACCCTTGTAGGTTCTCTGCCGGAAAGCGCGCTGGATGTTCCCTACCATCCGGGCGTGAATCCGCCGCTCTGGGAGATGGGGCATGCAGCCTTCTTCTACGAGGTTTTTGTATTCAATCTGCTGGATGGCACGCCCAGCCACGATCCATCCATGGACGATCTCTGGGATTCGTTCCATATCGAGCACCGGGATCGCTGGAACCGGGAGCTGTTTCCCGGGCGCCAGAAGACCCTCGATTACTTCAATCTTATCTATGACCGTGTGGCTGAACGGATCGAAAAAGAGCCTTTGACCGATCAGGCCCGTTACCTTTACCGCTACGCGATCTACCACCAGAACATGCACATCGAGTCGATGATCTGGTGCCGTCAGACCATCGGTTACCCGGCGCCGCCAGACACCGATCTGTACCGGCCTGCACCGGGTGAACCGCATCACGGAGATGCGGTGGTTCCGGCGGGGGAGTGGCTGATCGGGATGCCGGGCGAATCCCAACGGTATGCCAGTGACGACTTCGCCTTTGACAATGAAAAGCCGCGCTTCAGCGTGAAGCTGGATGCTTTCGCCATTTCGAAATGCCTGGTCAGTAACCGCCAGTTCCTGGAGTTCGTGGAAGACGGCGGCTATCGGCGCCCTGACCTCTGGTCATTTGGCGGACGCAAATGGCTTCAGACCGAAACCGACGTGGCCCTTGTTCATGGCAGTCGGGAACCCCTGTTCCGTGCTCCACGTCACCCGCTGTACTGGCGCTGGCATGATGAGCAGTGGCAGGAGCGAGTGTTCGACCGGTGGCAGCCCCTGAATCCGGACGCTCCGGTTACCCATGTGACGTTCTGGGAAGCAGAGGCGTATTGTCGTTGGGCAGGGCGTCGGCTGCCGACAGAACACGAATGGGAAGTTGCCGCTCTTGGGAATCGTCCGGGCGAGCCGTTCCGGCGTTTCCCATGGGGGAATGAGGCGCCGACCAGTCAGCTCGCGGATCTGGACGGGAGAGCCATGGCCCAGAACCCGGTGTTTGATTTTCCCGAAGGCGACAGTCCCTTTGGCTGCCGCCAGATGACCGGAACGGTCTGGGAGTGGACCAGTGATCAGTTCCTCCCTTATGACGGCTTCAAGGTGGACATGTACCCTTTCATGTCCACCTTGCAGTTCGGCGATCACAAGGTCACCAAAGGTGGCGGGTGCGCGACATCATCCTGTCTGATACGCGGCACCTATCGTCAGGCTTATCTGCCCCAGCGCAATGATGTCTATACCGGCTTCAGGACCTGTGCACTTGAGCGAGAGTAAACGTTAGGCGTTCGGGCCGATTCCACTACTCCGGATTGCCCGTCACCAGGGACGGTTTCGCCGGTGTCTCGTCGATCAGGTGGCTGGCCAGCGCAACGCCGGTCTCGCTCATGGTCAGATAGGCCTCGTCGGCGCCAGCTTCCCGGATCTGCTTTGCTTCGTCCTCATACATGGTGTGTGCCACGATAAAACCCTTGAACCCCATCTTGCGAAGCATACGCGCGGCAATGAGCTTGCCCTCGATATCACCCATGGCAAGGATCACCGATTGCACCGCCGGCATGTGCAAACCATTCCAGAAAGAAGCGTCCTCCGCGTCAGCAAAGACCACGTTGCGGCCCTCTTTCTGGTGTTGTTGGGCCTTAGCCGGGTCGGAGTCGAGCCCCATCAGTTTGGGCTGGTCATCGATCAGCCAGTCGTAGGCAGCGGTGCCTGTCCGCCCCATGCCCATGATCAGCACCCGGGTGTCGCCCAATGACAGCGGTTGTTCGTCCGGATGATGCTTGCTGCCCTCATACCGGCTAAGCCCCTGGGCGTAGCGTTCGTAAAGGCCGTGCGCGAACCGGTTGATGGGCGCTGATACCAGGAACGACAGAGACACCGAAATGGCCAGAGGTACCAGCCATTCAGGCAAGGCAACGCTGGCGACTATCAGGCCGAACTCGCTGTAGTTGGTCAGTGCCAGCGCACTCAGGAAGCCGCTGCGGGCCCGCAGGCGGAAGGCCAGTAGCAGGAAAAAGAACAGAATGCCTTTCAGCGGAAGGACCAGGCCGGCAATCACGGCAAAGAGGAGCGCGTCGCCATCGGGCAGCCCGCCAATGCCGATTTGCAGGAAGAAGCCCACGAGGAACACTTCCTTGACGCTCCAGAGCGATTTGGAAAGCTCCTGGGAGCGAGGGTGATTGGCCAGCATAGCGCCGAAAACAAGTGCGCCAAGCTCGGAACTCAGCCCAACCGCTTCGAAGCCAAGTCCGCCGACAACAAGCGCAAGCAGCAAGCCCAAGAGAACCAACAGTTCGTCGTGGCCGCTGGCATCCAACAGTCGGAACAGAAGAGGTCGAAGTAGCGGCAACCCGAACACAATCAGCGCCCACTCGGAAGGTGTCTTCCCGGCCGCGAGACTCATGATGACCAGCGCAATCAGGTCCTGCATGATGAGGATGCCGATGGCGACCCGACCGTGGAATGCCCGTAGCTCCCGTTTGGATTCAAGCACCTTCGCCGCCAGTACGGTGCTCGAGAAGGACAGGGCAATGGCCAGCATCAAGGCTGTCGACCATTCGATATCCATGAGCAGGTACAGCCCGGGCGTAAAGACCGCGCAGGTAATTCCGAAATGAAGCAAACTGCCGCCAATCACTTCCGGGCTGACGATGGAACGGAGCTTCAGTTTAAGCCCGACGGTGAATAGCAGCAGGAGTACCCCAAGGTGCGCGATGTGTCGGAGAACGTTGGTCTCCTCGATCACAACACCGGTTGCCTCGGCGATGCCACTGAGCACGAAGCCTGCGGCCAGATAGCCAACAAGCGGAGGGAGTCCAACAAGCTTGACCAGCAGGCCAAGGCCGAAGGCAAAGGTAATCCAGATCGCTTCAGGCATGGGGTATCAATTCGGATGTCAAAAACACAATAGTTGCTAGGCTACCCTGTTTTCCTCTGCTCGTGTACTCGCAGAAGGTGGAAGGCAGGCAAAGTAAGCCCCAAAGGCTTCATTCTGCTGGTTGCCCGATAAAGGTTCGGAACAGTTCTGCCGATTCTGCGGGGGCCTCCACCATGGGCGCGTGACCAATGCCTTCCATCAGCTCCAGGCGGCTACCCGGTATTGCTTCCGCAAACACCTCGCCGTTGCGGTAGTTTATAACCCGGTCCTCTTTGCCCCAGATGATCAGGACCGGCGCCTGAATCTCTGTGATGGCGTCGCGGAAGTCCGACTCGAAACCGGCGTCCCGGATGGCCGCAAAAATTACTTCGTTCACTTCCCGATTGGCAATGGCCCGCTCTTCCATTACACCCATGATCGGCCAGGGCACAAAGGGCTCTTTCTCAAGTGCAAATTCCATGAGTCGCTCGAAGTCACCGGGTTTCCTGGGGATCAGGGGGTTGTCTCCCTCCATCACCAGATCCACCAGCTCGCTTTCATACTCCAGAATACCCGCCGGGTCGAACAGCACCGCCGATTTTACTTTACCGGGATGGTTGGCGGCATAGAGAGCCGTAATCGCACCCCCCATGGAGTTGCCCATAATGTGGGCGTCATCGACGGAAAGCGCGTCGAGAATCTGTGCGACGTAACCGGCCTGGTCTTCCAGGCGATAGCCGATATCGAGGGGTTTGCTGCTCTCACCATGCCCGGGAAGATCGATCGCGTAGACATTGAAATCGCCGGTCAGGTGGCCGGCGAGGCGGGTCCAGTTGTCTTTGTTGGCCCCGAACCCGTGGATCATAACGATGGTGTCGCCATCCACCGCCTTGTGATTCCGCAGGTAGGCGATATCCAGGCTATCGACAGTCACGGTATCTGCTTCCAGGCCTGCCGAGGACCGTTCGAGCCCGATGGCCGTCTCGTAGATGCCCTGGCGTGAGCAGGCGCTCAGAACCAGCGAGACAGTCAGAATCAGGAACAGATTGAGGGTTATCGGGCGTGGCATCAGGGGCTCCTTTCGGTTGGCTTGTCGGCATCCGTTGCGAGGCGTTTACATTACTCCATAAAAAAGCCCGGTCAATGACCGGGCTGTGTTTTCGCGTACTGGTTCTGCCAGGGCTCAGGACTGTTCGCGGGCAATGGCCCGAAAAGCGATGTCCTTGCGATAGAAAGCGCCGTCCCACTGGATCCGTGAGGCCAGTTCATAAGCCCGTTTCTGAGCCTCGGTAACGGTGTTGCCCAGTGCGGTGGCGCAAAGTACACGGCCACCGTTGGTAACGACCTGGTCTCCGTTCAGGCGAGTGCCGGCGTGAAACACCTTCTCGCCCTCGGTTTCGGTTTCCGGCAGGCCGGAGATGGCATCGCCCTTGTTATAGCTGCCCGGGTAACCACCGGCTGCCAGTACGATACCCACGGAGGCCCGGTCGTCCCACTCTGAGGGACACTGGTCCAGCTTGCCGTCGATAGCGGCATCGCACAGTTCCACCAGATCGGACTTCATCCGCAGCATGATCGGCTGGGTTTCCGGGTCGCCAAAGCGGCAGTTGAATTCGATCACTTTCGGGGCGCCGCTGTTGTCGATCATCAGGCCAGCGTAAAGGAAACCCTTGTAGGGGTGCCCCTCAGATGCCATGCCACGCACAGTCGGGTAAATGACCTCATCCATGATGCGCTGGTGCACATCGGCGGTAACCACTGGAGCGGGGGAGTAGGCGCCCATGCCCCCGGTATTGGGGCCGGTGTCGCCATCGCCCACCCGTTTATGATCCTGGGAGGTGGCCATGGCCAGTACATGCTCGCCATCCACCATCACGATAAAGCTGGCTTCCTCGCCGTCAAGGAATTCCTCGATGACCACGCGGCTACCGGCATCACCGAAGGCGTTGCCTGCCAGCATGTCGCGAATGGCGTCTTCGGCTTCTTCCAGGGTCATGGCCACGATAACGCCCTTGCCGGCGGCCAGGCCGTCAGCCTTGACCACGATAGGGGCGCCCTGCTGACGGACATAGGCCAGAGCTTCATCCACGTCGGTGAAGTTGCCATAGCCGGCCGTCGGAATCTTGTGGCGTGCCAGAAAATCTTTGGTAAAGGCCTTGGAGCCTTCCAACTGCGCGGCGCCGGCAGTCGGGCCGAACACCCGCAGGCCACGCTGTTCGAACTTGTCCACGATGCCTGCCACCAGCGGTGCTTCCGGGCCGACGATGGTCAGTCCAACGTGGTTGGTGGCGGCGAAGTTGGCCAGTCCGTCCAGGTCCATCACGTCGATGTCGACATTTTCCAGGCCGCCTTCCCGTGCCGTGCCGGCGTTGCCGGGCGCCACAAAAACACGGTCTGCCTTGGGTGACTGGGCGGCTTTCCAGGCCAGGGCATGTTCGCGGCCGCCGGAGCCAATAACGAGAATATTCATGTTGCGTATCCCTCAGTGCCGGAAGTGGCGCATGCCGGTGAAGACCATGGCGATGCCGTGTTCGTTGGCCGCATCAATCACTTCCTGATCGCGCATGGAGCCACCAGGCTGGATCACAGCGGTAATGCCGGCTGCTGCGGCCGCGTCGATGCCGTCCCGGAACGGGAAGAAGGCGTCAGAGGCCATCACTGACCCTTTCACTTCCAGACCTTCATCCGCGGCCTTGATGCCTGCAATTTTGGCGCTGTAGACCCGGCTCATCTGGCCGGCGCCCACGCCAATGGTGCGGCCGGCCTTGGCGTAGACAATGGCGTTGGATTTAACGTACTTGGCTACTTCCCAGGCAAACAGCAGGTCGTTCAGTTCCTGCTCGGAGGGCTGGCGCTCGGTGACCACTTTGACGTCTTCCATGGCCACCATGCCCAGATCCCGGTCCTGGACCAACAGGCCGCCGGTTACCCGTTTGTAGTCCATGGAACGGGCGCGTTCACCATCAAACTCGCCGCAGGCCAGCAGGCGCACGTTCTTCTTGGCGGCGACCAGTTCCACCGCTTCCGGAGCGACGGTGGGGGCGATGATCACTTCCACAAACTGGCGGTCAATGATGGCTTTGGCGGTCTCTGCATCGAGCTCCCGGTTGAAGGCAATGATGCCGCCAAACGCCGAGGTGGGGTCGGTGGCGAAGGCCAGGTCGTAGGCCTGACGGATATCTGCACCGATGGCTACGCCACAGGGGTTGGCGTGTTTGACGATCACACAGGCCGGGTCGGCGAAGGGCTTCACGCATTCCAGGGCGGCATCGGTGTCGGCTACGTTGTTGTAGCTGAGCTCTTTGCCCTGGAGCTGTTTGGCCGTGGCTACGCAGGCTTCCTTCGGGTTACGCTCGGCGTAGAAGGCCGCGCGCTGATGCGGGTTTTCGCCATAGCGCATGTCCTGGACCTTCACGAACTGGGCGTTAAAGGTACGGGGGAAATCCGCGTTGTCGTTGTCCGGCGTGCGGCCACCCAGGTAGTTGGCAATGGCGCCATCGTAGCCCGCAGTGTGCTCAAATGCCTTGACCGCAAGATCAAACCGGGTGCTGTAGCTCAGTTGACCATCGTTGGCGTCCAGCTCTTTAAGGACCCGGCTGTAGTCAGAGGCGTTCACCACGATGGCAACGTCGTTGTGGTTCTTGGCCGCAGCGCGAACCATGGTCGGACCACCGATATCGATGTTCTCAATGGCAGTCGCCAGATCGCAGTCGGGTTTGGCAACCGTCTCTTCGAAGGGATAGAGATTGACCACGACCATGTCGATGGGGTTGATGCCATGCTCGGACATGACCGCATCATCAGTGCCCCGACGGCCAAGTATCCCGCCGTGAATCTTCGGGTGAAGGGTTTTTACCCGACCATCCATCATCTCGGGAAAACCGGTGTAGTCGGAGACTTCGGTAACCGGGATGTTGTTTTCTTTCAGGAGCCGGAAGGTGCCACCGGTGGAGAGCAGCTCAACGCCGCGTTCGGTCAGGGCACGCCCGAAATCGACGATGCCGGTTTTATCACTCACGCTGATCAGGGCGCGACGGACGGAGGTGTTAGCCTGGTTTGCCATGGGTCACTTTCTTCGCTGGAGATGAACGAATAAGGGCCTCGCGAATGGTGTCCGGGAGGCCCTCTTCAAATGTCTGAATTATAGCAGACCGTACTGCTTCAGCTTCTTGCGCAGGGTGCCGCGGTTCAGGCCCAGCATGGTGGAGGCCTTGGTCTGGTTGTTGCGGGTGTATTTCATCACCTGCTCCAGCAGCGGAGCTTCCACCTCGGACAGTACCAGCTGGTAGACCTCGGTCACCGGAGCGCCGTCCAGTTGGGCGAAGTAGTTTTTCAGGGCAACCTCCACGCTGTCACGCAGGGTGACGGTGTTGCCGCTGCTGTTCACCGTCTGCAACTGATGAATATCATCGTTGGCCGGGGTGCTCAGGTTATCGTTTGCCAAAGTCTCAGCGCTCATGCTGCGAATACCTCTCCATTTCGTAAGCCTGCAAAATACCGTTGAATCGTGTCTCTCTGCTCCAGCGCATCGTCGATGGCGTTGAAGCGTTTGCGGAACTGTTTACCCGGATCGTGGGACTGCAGGTACCAGCCCACGTGTTTTCTGGCAATGCGCACACCCATGGTCTCGCCATAGAAGGCGTGCAGTGCCTGGAGGTGCTCGGTCAGAATATCTTCGACCTCGTCCAGCTCTGGTGCGGCCATGTGGCTGCCGGTTTCCAGGAAATGCCGGATTTCCCGAAAAATCCAGGGGCTTCCCTGGGCGGCACGGCCTATCAGCAAGCCATCGGCACCGGTGTGTCGAAGCACGTCCCGGGCTTTCTCAGGGGATGTAATATCCCCGTTGGCAAACACCGGGATGCTGATGCGGGATTTCACATCGGCTATGGTGTCGTACTCGGCGTTGCCCTCGTACTTGTCCGCACGGGTTCTGCCATGAATGGCAACAGCCTGAATACCAGCATCCTCCGCCATTCGGGCAACGACCAGTGCATTGCGATTGTCCCGGTCCCATCCGGTACGCATCTTGAGGGTGACGGGAATATCAACCGCCTGAACCACCGCCTCAAGAATGTCGCGCACCAGGGCTTCATCTTTCATCAGGGCAGAGCCGGCGGCCTTGTTGCATACTTTCTTGGCCGGACAACCCATATTGATGTCGATGATCTGGGCACCGAATTCCGCATTCTGACGTGCGGCGTCGGCGAGCATCTGCGGATCACCGCCGGCGATTTGCACCGAACGGGGCTCCGGCTCACCCTGATGATTCAGACGTGTCCGGGATTTGCGCGTATGCCAGAGTTTGCTGTCCGCTATGACCATCTCCGACACCGCCAGACCGGCGCCCAATCTCCGGCAAAGCAGACGGAAAGGGCGGTCTGTTACGCCAGCCATGGGCGCAACAATCAAGGGGTTGGGCAAGGTGTACGGCCCGATTTTTGCCGTTGGCAGCATGATCTGAGTCCGTGTCACAGCGGGTTAAGCAAAGGTCGGGCTGAGCGGTTGTTCAATAAGTAACCGATCCAGCATCCGAAGGGCGGTAATGATACCGCCGGGTGAACCATGATTGAAGGGGCTGGGCGGTGAAAAAACTGATTATTTTTCGCCCTTTCTGGTTGACTTTTGTTCTGTGCGATGGCCGTCGGCCATCTCTGTCGAGTGAATACTTCCTGACTCGATCAGGGAGTGTGGGGGCGGAAGAGGATGTTGTAATTCACTGCGTCACGGCCCGGATCCCGAATGTTGATGGCAATGCGCACGGGGGTATCCGTGGGCATGGCTTCCAGCTCTCGACCCTCGCCGGCCAAGTATTCTTCGGGCGTGAACAGGCTTTGTGCAACAACATCGCCATTCAGGTTGGAAAAGGTCAGGGCAATGGCGGGGAACGGCTGCTCGAAGTCGGCCCGGTTGATGATCACGGCATCGACCACCAGTTGCGAGCGGTTATCCGGATCGGTCCGAACCACCAGTTTCCGGCTCTGTATCGCCTCAACATTGATCAGCGGTTTGAGCTCGCATCCGGCCAGTTCACACCCTTTTTCATAAAACGGCCGCAACTCGGGAATGGCCGACAGGCGGTCGAACTGGAACCAGGTGACCTGGGCGATCAGAACACCGATCAGGCCCAGCACAATGACACTCCATACGATGGTTCGAATGCCGCTCCCGCCCGAATCGACGGCTACGGGGTCGCGACGCAGGTCCCGGAAGGGTGGGTCGGCATGGAAGGTGTCGGCCGGTCGATCCGGCTCATCGAAATCGAAACCGGATTCCTCCACAAAGTCATCGAAAGGATCAGGCTCTTTGGCGGTCCGGTCGCCCCGGGAAGCGGGTGTTTGGGTCTGCTCGAACACCGGTTCTTCCTCGAGGCTTAACTCGCGGTCGGGTTCCTGTCTGGTTTGTGGCTCGAACGCTGGCTCTTCCGGCTCGGGCTCGGGTACGGGCTCCGGTTCTGGCCGCTCTGCAGCAGACGGTTTCCGTTGCGCTGGCTCGTCATCATGCAGAATGGCTTCGGCCCAGCTTTCATCCACATTCTCGTCGGAACTGTCAGTCTCAGCGTCTTTGTAGTCTGCTTCGTCGCGCTCGTCGAAGCTGCGGAAGCTGTCGCTGAGCTCGTCATCGGAAAAGGTCAGCTTTGTGCCGGCGTACCGGCCTTCCGCCGCATCCTCTTCCGGGTTGTCAGCAAAGACAAAATCTTCCTCGCTGACGCCGGAGCCGGCCGGTGATTGGGTGCCCGCCGGTTGCTCGGGGCTGGGTTGGGTTCGTGGTTTATCGCCGCCGGGAATAACCTGGTGTTCGATGGCGTTGAACACTTTCATGCAGTTCCCGCAGCGTACCTTGCCCTTGGCAATGCCAAGCTGTTCTTCGGTTACCCGGAACCGGGTCTGGCAATTGGGGCACTGTGTCTGCAGGCTGCTCTGGGTCATGCTTCTTCCTGAAAGCGACTGGGCTACGAGTGTCGGAGTTTAGTCGTTAAGACCGGTTTCGTCATCTGTCGTTGCGCCGTCCTGTGAGGCGTATCCACTCTTCCCGCTGTTCGGGCTCGTCCATCACGAACCAGGGCTCGTAGGCGGCCATCACTTCCCGGGCCTGGCTGGACAAAATGCCGGATAGCACGAGGTCGCCGCCGGGTCTGGTCCGGGAAGCCAGATGAGAGGCAAGGCCGATCAGAGGTTGGGCCAGGATATTGGCGAGCATGATGTCGGCTTGGGTCTCGGGTTCGTCTTCTGGCAGAAACAGGTCCAGCTTGCTGTCTTCGACACCATTACGCCGGGCGTTTTCCCGGCTGGCTTCAAGGGCCTGTGGGTCGGTATCAACGCCAATAACATGGTCTGCGCCAAGCAGCAGGGCTGCCAGGCCAAGAATGCCGGAGCCGCAGCCATAATCGATGACCTGCTTACCCTGGGCGTCCTGGCCATCGAGCCATTCCAGGCACAGGGCTGTGGTCGGATGGGTGCCAGTACCGAAGGCCAGACCGGGGTCCAGCATCAGATTCGCGGCATCCGGGTCCGGAGCGTCATGCCAGCTGGGCACGATCCAGAGTCGCTCGCCGAATTTCAGGGGCTGAAAATCGTCCATCCAGGCCCGCTCCCAGTCCTTGTCCTCAACCAGCGTTACTTCGATTTCCGGCAAGGCCTGCTGGGTCTGCTGGTGCCAGGCATCCCGGATATCGGCGCAAAGCTGTTCGATATCCCGATCGGAGTCGAATAATCCAGTGACGGTGGTCTGGCTCCAGAGAGGGGTGGTGCCCGGGTCGGGCTCGTACAGGGGCTGGTCGGCGGCATCCTCCATGGAGACGGCGTCGGAGCCCATCTCCATGAGCAGATCTTCCAGCTGATCCGCGTTGTCCGGATCAGCCGGGATCTGGAGTTGTATCCAGGGCATGTTTAATCCCGCATCAGTTTCTCAAGGTAGTGGATGGTGAAGTCTACCTGTTTAAAGCCACCATCGCGTACCAGTTTCCGATGCAGAGACTGGTTGGTCTTGATTCCCTCGACCACCAGTTCGTCCAGCGCGTTTTTCATCCGGCGCCGGGCAATGTCTCGGTCGTCGCCCCAGGTGATCAGTTTGGCCACCAGGGAATCGTAATAGGGCGGAACCGTGTAGCCGCTGTACAGGTGGGAATCCACCCGCACTCCATTTCCACCTGGAGCATGGAAATGCTTGACCTTTCCAGGGCTGGGGATGAAAGTTTTCGGATCTTCGGCGTTGATCCGGCACTCCATGGCGTGCCCGGAAATCCGGATGTCGTCCTGGGTGTACTGCAGTGGCAGGCCGCTGGCGATGCGTAGCTGCTCACGCACGATGTCCACGCCGGTGACCATCTCGGAGACGGGATGTTCCACCTGGACCCGGGTGTTCATTTCGATGAAATAGAACTCGCCGTCCTGGTACAGGAACTCGAAGGTGCCAGCGCCCACGTAGCCGATTTCCTTGCAGGCATCGACGCAGGCCTTCAGGGTGCGCTCCCGGGATTCCTGGTTGATGTTCGGGGCCGGGGCTTCTTCGATGACCTTCTGGTTCCGGCGCTGCATGGAGCAGTCGCGGTCGCCCAGATGGATGCAGTTGCCGTGCATGTCGGCAAGAACCTGTACTTCCACGTGCCGGGGCGCTTCCAGGAATTTCTCGAGGTACACCGTCGGGTCGCCGAAGGCATTCTTGGCTTCACTCTGGGTGATCTGGACACCTTTTAACAGGGCCGCCTCCGAGTGCACCACCTGCATGCCGCGTCCGCCGCCGCCGGAAGCGGCCTTGATCATCACTGGATAGCCGATTTCGCGGGCAATTCTCAGGGTCCGCTCTTCGTCGTCATCCAGCGGGCCATCCGATCCCGGCACAGTCGGAACGCCGGCCTTGATCATGGCGTTGATGGCGGACACCTTGTTGCCCATCAGCCGAATGGTATCGGCCTTGGGGCCGATAAAGCGGAAGCCGCTCTTTTCCACCTGTTCGGCAAAATCGGCGTTCTCGGCAAGGAAGCCGTAGCCGGGGTGAATGCCCACGGAATCGGTTACCTCGGCGGCGCTGATGATGGTCGGGATGTTCAGGTAGCTGTCGGTGGCGCTGTTGGGGCCAATGCAGACCGACTCGTCAGCGAGGCGCACATGCATCAGGTCGCGATCGACCTGGGAATGCACTGCCACGGTCTTGATACCCAACTCCTTGCACGCGCGCAGAATCCGGAGGGCAATTTCACCCCGGTTTGCGATCAGAACTTTCTCTAACATGGCCATGAGTAGCTATCACCGCGTTCAGGAAATGACGACCAGGGGCTGGTCAAACTCAACCGGCTGGCCATTCTCGACCAGGATGTCCTGGATTGTGCCGCTCTTGTCGGCCTCAATCTGGTTCATCATCTTCATGGCTTCCACTATGCAGATGACATCACCCACGTTGACCGTCTGGCCAACTTCCACGAACGCCTTGGCGGTGGGCGACGGCGAGCGATAGAACGTGCCGACCATGGGGGATTTTACAGTGTGTCCGGACGGACCCGCTGGCGCTGATGGCTCTTCAGTCTCCGGGGCCGACGCCGCAGGGGCCGGAGCTGGCTGCTGTGCAGGCGCCGGGGCCGGGTAATGACTTACGTACTGGGCGCCGGCGGCCGGCTCGCGGCGGCGGGAGATACGCACCGAATCGTCCGCCTCGTGAATCTCCAGCTCCTCGACGTCGGATTCCTCGAGCAGCTCGATCAGTTTCTTGATTTTACGAATATCCATAGTCAGTCCAGTCCCGTTTTGTCAGGTCTATCGGTGAATGCGTGTCAGGGCCGCCTGGAGTGCAAGATCGTACCCCTGGCTACCCAGCCCACAGATAACGCCTTCGGCGATATCCGAGAAATAGGAGTGATGCCGGAACGGTTCCCGTGCATGCACGTTGGAAAGATGCACTTCAATAAAAGGAATTCCCGAAGCCAGCATGGCATCCCGAAGGGCAACGCTGGTGTGGGTGAAAGCGGCTGGATTGATGATGATAAAGTCCACGCCTTCTGCCCGGGCCTCGTGAACCCGTTCAATCAGTTCGTATTCGGCGTTCGATTGCAGATGCAGCAGGTGGTGCCCGTGCTCCGCCGCCTGTGAACGCAACCGGTCGTCGATGTTTGCCAGCGTCTCGTAGCCATAGACCTCTGGCTCGCGTGTGCCGAGCATGTTCAGGTTGGGTCCATGGAGTACGAGAATTGTCGACATGGTTCTGTCTGCCTTGGTGTCTTTTTACAGGATCGCCGAATTTAACGGCATGTTCCCCCAATGGTGCGTGCTTGTTTTGTTCAGATCAACACTTTTTGACAATCTTCCCTGTTGTCCATTGGTCGTAAAAAAGACGGCAAATGAATCGAAACGGGATCTTTCCGCTGATGACAATCATTGTCGTGAACGGAGGATCTAACTTCTATACGACGTTGGTTTCATAAAAGGTAGCAGCCGGGCAGGGACTCAGCCATGCCCGACCGAAATTTGTTCTGGAGGGTCTGCGCGGGGGGATGCGGGCCGGAACGGCCCGGAATCAGGTGTCTGCCAGAGTCACGCAGTTGCGGCCCAGTTCCTTGGAGCTGTAGAGCGCCCGGTCTGCCCGCTCGCACAATGCCTGGGAAGTGTCGTCATCCCAGGCTGCGATTCCGCAACTGAAGGTGACGTTGAATTCCCGGTCGCCGGCGGGCTGCTGGAGCTCCGAGAACCGCTCCCGGATTTCATTGAGAACGTTCCGGGCATCGCTCGGGCGGGTGTTGGGCAGAATAATGGCGAATTCCTCACCGCCATACCGGCCGATGTGATCGGTTTTGCGCAGGCGCTGTTTGAGGAACATCGACAGGCTTCGCAACACACGGTCGCCGATCGGATGGCCAAAGGTGTCGTTTACCTTCTTGAAGTAATCGATGTCGATCATCGCAAAGCACAGTGGCTGCTCTTTCTGGCGAGCCCGCACAATCTCCTGGTCCAGCAGGTGGAGCGTGTGAGTGTGATTGAACAGGCCAGTCAGGCTGTCACGGATCATCAGTGCCAGTAGAGAGCGGGCACGGCGGCCACGGTTGTGGATGGTGGCTATCAGATGTTTCGGGTCGATTGGCTTGGTCAGGAAATCGTCGCCCCCCAGACTCATGGCATGGAGCTGTTTGCTGACGTCTTCCTCTGCTGACAGGTAAATAATGGGGACGCTGTGGAAGCGATCCTGTTGACGGATGACACGGGCGATCTCCATCCCGGTGCAGCCCGGCATATACATGTCGAGGATGATGATCTCCGGGGAGAACTCTTCCAGCGCGTGGATGATCTGCATCGGGTCGGTGATGATGTGGGCGGTCATGCCCGCCTTTTTCAACACCGTTTCCATGTACTTGGCCTGGGCCCGGGAGTCGTCCAGAACAAGAACCTTGTAAGGCTCCACGGTATTGCCGTGGGTATAGGTTTCGATCTTCTCGATCAACTGGCCCGGATCGACGGCGGGATAGAAGAACTCTTCCCCGCCGCACCGTGAGGCCTGCAGACGGGTTTCAATGGAGCCATCCTCATCGCTCATGAAGATGATCGGGATGGGCGTATCGTGACGTTCCTGCAGATGCTCGATGGTGGTAATGCCGGCGTTGGGAGAACCGCCGAAATTGACGTCCACCAGGATGGTCTCGGGCTTGTGGAGTGCACAGGCTTCGGTCAGTTCATCGGCGTTGGCAAAGGCCGAAGCCCGAAACCCGAAAAACTCCAGTTGCCGGATGAGGCGGCTTGCCATTTCCTGGTTGGCCAGAGCAATGTAGACCGGGGTGCGGCGAAACTGGTGAGGCGCCTCGGAACTATTGCGGTCTGTCCTGCGCAGGGTGCTCTGGGACAGGGTTTCGATGGCATCCTGGAGCTGTCGCTCAAGGCCTTCGTCCAGTGCCGAACCCGGTTCCCACTGGTTGATCAGTTCCAGCGTGGTTTGCCCGGCCCTGGCGTGACTTTCCATTTCGAAGCGCTGGGCGTAACGCACCAGCTTGTCGGTGGCAGCGGCAAACTCGTTGCGATGGGCGGCGGCCTTGTCCCGGTCTTCGTGAATTTTCTGCCAGGTGTCCAGAACAACCCGGGCCTGGGTTGTTACACGGCGTGCGAAATGCTGCCTGAGTTTTTCTTTCTGGCTTTCGTCGTTCATGTGGCTCGGGCCTGTCTCTTTTTCGTTATTGGTCGTCCTTCCCCGGTGCGGACGATTTTTCAACCTTAGTCCTTTTGCAGAGTCTATAGTGTTTAATGTTGTCGGCGTAGGTTGCGCTATGTAAATGTTTGTCAACTCTGCGGTGCAAGTCACAAACACCTGGCCGGCTGGCTCACAGCCAATCCGGAGAAGCTCCCCATGGCACGGAAGCAAATCCTCTTGAAACGCAGGCAGCAGGGTGTGGTTACTCTGCGAACAATGCTTCTGGTGTTGACCGGAGGTTTGCTGGTAACCCTGCTGATTGCGGTTTTCATTACCAGCTTCGGGTACTTCCGGAATTATGTCTCCGATCAGTTGGCCGGCCACGCCCGTGACGGGGCTACGGCCATCGGATTGTCACTCTCCAACGCCATTGATGGCCGTGACCCGGTGGCTTCCGCCTCATTGATTGATGCGGTGTTCGACAGTGGGCGATACCTGTCCGTCAGCTACCTGAATCATCAGGGTGAGCAGGTTGCCGGGCGCGCAATGACTCTGAACAAGGTCGCTGTGCCGGCCTGGTTCCGCACTTTTGCGGATCTTCCCCTGCCGATCGCCGAGGCAGAAGTGGTCCGCGGCTGGAGCCGACTTGGCACGGTTCAGGTAATCAGCCACCCCGGTCGGGCCTACGAAGACCTTTGGCGAATCACCATTGGTCTGACTGCCAGTACTGCGGTTATTGGCGGTATTGGACTATTTGCGGTTTTCCTGCTGCTTCGCCGGACCCTGCGGCCGCTGCATGCTCTTGAGGATCAGGCCAGGGCCCTGGGCCAGAGGGATTTCAGGAAACGGGTGTCGATCAAGTCGACCCGTGAAATCAACCAGGTCACGGACGCCATGAACCAGATGGCGGGTGATCTGGGCCAGCTTTTTGAGGGCCAGGCCAAACTCATCCAGCACCTGCGCCGGGTCAATAACGAGGATTCGGTCACCGGGCTGGCCAGCCGGGGTGCCTTTGACCAGCGCCTGAAAGTCGAAGTGGAATCCGAGGAAAAGGCCGCGCCCGGGGTTCTCATACTGATTCAGCTGGCGGATTTTTCCGGGTATAACCAGGCCTATGGCCGGAGCGAAGCGGATCGGCTGCTGTTGAGAGTGGCCACAGTGATTGCAGAGTTCGTCAGGCAGCATGCCGGATCGTTTGCCGGTCGACGAACCGGTGCCGAGTTTGCCATTTTCCTGCCCGGTGTCATGCCGGCCGACGCCGGTGTCTGGTGTCGGCAACTGGTAAATGACCTTGACGGGGTTTATTCGGATCTTGCCTCACCCATGGATACAGCCGTGCATGCCGGGCTGGCGAGAACGCTTGAGGGCCGCGGAGCCCGCGATCTCATGGCTGCTGCGGACGAAGCCCTGCGGACCGCCCAGAGTAGCAACGGCACGGGCTGTCACCTGGCGGATCCCGAGAAGGATGGCCATCACAATCTGGAGACCTGGCGGGTAATCATCAGTGAGGCGATCCGTCGACAGACACTTTCGCTCTGGCTCCAGCCCATGGTCCACGAAGGTCGTCTCATGCCGGTTTATCACCAGGTGTTCTCCCGCATTGATTCCGTTGAAGGGGCCCTGAAGGCAGGTACCTTTGTGCCCATGGCCGAGCGCTTCGGCCTGATTTCCGATATTGATCGACTGTTGGTCCAGCGGGTACTGGATCGTTTGAAAGACCTGCCCGATCAGCCACTGGCCGTCTCGCTTGGCAATGCGTCCGTGGCCAGCGAGGCGTTTCGTACGGACTTGCTTGAACAACTGGGGCAGGCCGGTTCTCTGGCCCGAAATCTCTGGATAGGTATCTCCGAACAGACCATTCACCATCACCGCACGGCAGTGGGCCTGCTGGTCAGGGCGCTGGGGCGCCTGGGGGTGCCGGTACTGGTAGACCGCTTCGGCGTTGGTGGCGTGCCATTCAGTTATCTCAGAAATCTGAGGTTTCAGGGCCTGCGTATCGATAACAGTTTCATCCATGACATCGACACCCACGAGGATAACCGCTTCTACATAGAGTCCGTTGTGGCCATCGCACACAGCCGCGGTGTGAAAGTGTTCGCTACAGGAGTGGAAACAGCCGCGGAATACTCGGTACTCTGTAAGCTGGGTGTCGACGGAGCCATGGGTTACCATCTTGGTCGGCCGTTTGCCGCTGATAATCAACAGACAGGGGATTAAGAGTCATATGCCAGGCAAAATCAGACAGTACTTCAAGGACAAGAAAGACGATGTTCAGGATTATGCCGGTGGCAGCGGCGTGATCGGCAAACTGATTCTGGCGCTGGTTGTGGTCTACCTGCTGGTGGCTTTGGTGCTTGGCATGTTCTGGAGCAGCGAGCCGGAAACTTTCTCGGTGCGCGAACATACCCGGTCGGTGGCCAACTCCATGGAAAGGGAACCCATCACCGGCTTCGCCACCACGGTGACCATGATTCGAATTGGCGAAACCCTGCTGGACAAGCCTGGTGGCTACATCTCCAACGACGTTTTCCCTCCCGGGCTTTGGCTGGACAACATGCCCAACTGGGAATATGGCGTGCTGGTTCAGCTCCGTGACCTTTCGCGTGCCATGCGCAAAGATATCAGCCGCTCCCAGAGTCAGTCGGCCGAGGATCAGGATCTGGTCATTGCCGAGCCCCAGTTCCACTTCGACAGCGAGAGCTGGGCCATTCCCTCAACAGAGGCTGAGTACCGCCGGGGTATCACCGCTTTGAAGCGCTATCTTGATCGTCTGTCGAACCCGGAACAGGCTGATGCCCAGTTTTTCGCGCGTGCAGACAACCTGAGTAACTGGCTGGCAGACCTGGAAACCCGGTTGGGCAGCCTCTCCCGGACTCTGGGGGAAAGTGTGGGCAAAGCTTCCGTTTCTGATGCCGTGGTGAATATGGATGCGGGAGATCCTCTGGCTGAAGAAACCACGGGAGAAGATATCAAAACGCCATGGACCAAGATTGACGATGTGTTCTATGAGGCCCGAGGCAGTTCCTGGGCGCTCTTGCACATCTTCCGGGCGATCGAAGTGGATTTTCGCAAAGTTCTCCAGGACAAGAACGCCATGGCCAGCGTACGGCAGGTCATTATCGAGCTTGAGGGTGCCCAGGGCGAAATGTGGAGCCCGGTAATTCTGAATGGCAGTGGCTTCGGCGTGCTGGCCAATCACTCTCTCACGATGGCCGCTTACCTTTCACGGGCGAACTCGGCAATCAGTGATATGCGGGATCTGCTGTCCCGGGGTTGAGGTCAACGGGCTTTCAGCCAGACATTAAAAAACCGGGCACAAGGCCCGGTTTTTTAATGCCACGAAAAGTCCGGCTCAGCCTTTGTAGGCGTTCACGGAATCTACGATGGCTTTCCTGGCGGCTTCTGCGTTATCCCAGCCTTGCACCTTCACCCATTTGCCCGGCTCGAGAGTCTTGTAGTTCTCGAAGAAGTGCTTGATCTGGTCGCGCAGCAGCTCCGGCAGATCGGTGATTTCCTTCACATCGTGGTAGGTAGTGGTCAGCTTGTCGTGGGGTACCGCTACCAGCTTGGCATCACCACCGGCTTCGTCTTCCATGTTCAGAACACCCACCGGACGGGCACGGATCACGGAGCCGGCCTGCACGGGGTAGGGTGTGACCACGAGTACGTCGAGGGGGTCACCGTCGTCGGCCAGGGTGTGCGGGATGAAGCCATAGTTGGCCGGGTAGAACATGGGGGTGGCCATGAAACGGTCTACCAGCAGGGCGCCCATGTCTTTGTCCAGTTCGTACTTCACCGGGGAGCTGTTGGCCGGGATTTCGATGGCAACGTAGATGTCTTCCGGCGGGTTCTTGCCTGCGGGGATGTTGTCGAATTGCATGTGCGATCCTTCCTGGTACGTTAACGGTACGTTTAACTGCGGTTAAAAAGTGGGCGCAATTATACGGGAGTATCCTGCAGTTCGAAACTAAACCTTGGTCGTTGAGTTTGGTGCAAGCGGCTATCTGGCGGGACCTTCCGAAAAACGCCCGTGAATACGTCCATGTAGGGCTCGGTCACGCCATCCTTGGCGCTCCACGTTTTCGGAAGGTCCCGCCAGATACCCGCCCGAACCTTTGAGGAAGGCCGCTGAAGTAAGCCCGAAACCAAGAACGCATTATTTAGCATGAGGGCTGCACCGGGTTCGAACGGGGCGTGTCAGTGGCTTTTCCAAAACTGTAGAGGGCCATGGATGGCCCGAAACAAGCGCACATGGACGTGCTCGTAGCGTGTTTTGGAAAAGCCACTGACATGCCCCGCCCCCGAAATTGGCAAGCTGGGGCAGGGCTCAAAGGCCGGTGAAGTAAAGGTAGATTAAAGCTTGATCTGCTTGGCTATAAGTTCCTTCATGATCTCGGTGGTGCCGCCGCCGATGGAGAGAATTTTGGCGTCACGGTAGAGGCGCTCGACGACGGTTTCACGCATGTACCCCATGCCACCGAACAGCTGCACCGCTTCCCGGGTGACCTTTTCGCAGACATCCACCGAGAAATTTTTGGCCATGGCCACCTGCTTGATGGGGTTCTTCCCGGCCTGCATCAGGGCCGCGCAGCGGTAAGTGTATTCACGGGCTACGTCGATCTGGGTGGCCATGTCCACCAGTTTGTGGCGGGTCACCTGGAAGCCTGCAATGTTGCGGCCGAATGCCTTGCGTTGCTGGGTGTATTCCAGTGCTGCCTCGTAGGCGAGTTGGGCGGTCATATAGGCCATGATGGAAAGGCTCAGGCGCTCGGCCAGAAAGTTGCTCATGATGGCGATGAAGCCGGCGTTTTCGGCGCCGATCAGGCGGTCGGCAGGAACCCGGCAGTCCTCGAAAAACAGCTCCGCGGTATCGCTGGCCCACCAGCCCATTTTGCGCAGTTTCTTGCCGGTGGAGAAACCGGGCATGTCGCGGTCGATCAGTAACAGGCTAATGCCACCGTGGCCCTCGCCGCCGGTGCGCACGGCAACCGTGTAGTGGTCGGCGCGCATGCCGCTGGTGATGAAGGTTTTGCTGCCGTTGACGATGTAATGGTCACCATCGCGGACCGCTCGGGTTTTCAGGTTGGCAACATCGGAACCCCCGCCGGGTTCGGTCACTGCCAGGGCGGCGATTTTTTCGCCGCGCAGAACCGGCGGCACGATTTGTTCCCGGACTTCCTTTTTCGCCCATTTGGCGACCGGCGGCAGGCCGATATCCAGGGAGCCCAGGCCGGCCACCAGGCCGCCGGAGGTGGAGCGCATCAGTTCTTCGGAGACAGCCACTTTAAGGAAAATGTCGCCTTCCCCGATGCCGCCCAATGCTTCGGGAAAACCAATTCCAAGCAGGCCTGCATCCCCGGCTTTTTTGTAGAGATCCCGGGGAAATTCGCCCGCTTCTTCCCAGTCGTCGATGTGGGGTAGTACGTGGGTTTCGATGAACTTGCGGGCGGTCGCACGGACCTGCTGGTGGGTTTCGTTGAAGTAGTCGGACACGGTGGAGCTCCCTCTGCTCGGAATCAATGCAGGGCAGTGTCGCCGAAAAGCTGCTACCAAGCAAGCGCTTGGTTTATGATCTTCCAGGCAATAAAAAAGCTGGCCCGAAAGGCCAGCTTCGACAATCGAGCAGTGATAGAAATCGGTCAGGCGCCCTCGCTGGAGATAGTTTTCACCCCGTCTTTGGTGCCGAGCAGTAACAGATCCGCGCGACGGCGGGCGAACAGGCCGTTGGTGACCACGCCAACAATGTTGTTGAGCTGCTCTTCCACCCGGATCGGCTGGGAAATATCCATGTTGTGGACATCGATGATGATGTTGCCGTTATCGGTGACAACCCCCTCACGATAAACCGGGTCGCCGCCCAGTTTTACAATCTCCCGGCCAACATGGCTTCGGGCCATGGGGATGACCTCCACGGGCAGGGGAAAGGCGCCAAGGATACCAACCATTTTGGAGTCGTCGGCAATGCAGATGAACGTCTTGGCCACCGCTGCCACGATCTTTTCCCGGGTCAGTGCGGCGCCGCCACCCTTGATCAGTTCCAGGCGTTCGTTGGTTTCGTCAGCGCCATCCACGTAGAACTCCAGCCCACTGACGCTGTTGAGATCATAAACCGGGATTCCGTGGCTTTTCAGGCGCTCGGCGGTCGCTTCTGAGCTGGCGACGGCGCCGTCGAATTCGGTTTTCAGTTCCGCGAGCATGTCGATGAAGAAATTGGCCGTGCTGCCGGTGCCCACACCGATCACGCTGTCGCTATCCAGGCGAGGGGCGATGTAGTCAATGGCGGCTTTGGCGACGGCTTTTTTCAGTTCGTCCTGGGTCATCTGGGGCTCCGGCTGCAAATCAGGTTGGATTTAGGCGGATTATAACGCTTAAGCACCCTCTGCTTATAGACGGCTGCCGTGCAAACTTTCTACACTGTGGGTTTTTCTCAGCCAGCCATCACACACCAACCAAAAGCCGGAACTGCTATGCCGCAACGCTACATCAAGAAGATTCTCGATGCGCGCGTCTATGACGTGGCCATCGAAACACCCCTGACTGAAGCCCGTAGTCTGTCCAAGCGCTTTGGCAACAATATTCTGCTCAAGCGTGAAGATCTTCAGCCGGTGTTTTCCTTCAAGATTCGCGGTGCCTATAACCGGATTGCGCAGCTTTCCGAAGAGCAGAAGGCCAAAGGCGTGATCTGTGCATCTGCTGGCAATCATGCCCAGGGTGTGGCGCTGGCGGCCAAGAACCTCGGTATCAAGGCGGTAATTGTAATGCCGCAGACCACGCCGGAGATCAAGGTGCGTTCGGTGCGTGACCATGGTGCCAAAGTGGTCCTGAAAGGCGACGCCTTTGACGAAGCCGCTGCTCACGCCCAGGAGCTGATCCAGAAACACGGCTACACCTACATCCCGCCCTACGATGATCCGGATGTCATTGCCGGTCAGGGTACGGTGGCCATGGAGATCATGTGGCAGTTCAGCAAGCCGATTCACGCGATCTTTATTTGCGTTGGTGGCGGCGGTCTCATCGCTGGCATGGCTGCTTACATCAAGTACCTGCGTCCGGAAATCAAGGTGATCGGCGTTGAGCCGGAGGACTCCAACTGTCTGCAGGCAGCCATGAAGGCCGGCAAGCGGGTAGTGCTGGACGAGGTGGGCATCTTTGCCGATGGCGTGGCGGTCAAGCAGATCGGCAAGCATCCCTGGGAAATCTGTAAAGACTACGTGGACGAGGTGATCACCGTATCCACCGACGAAATCTGCGCCGCCATCAAGGATGTGTTCGAGGACACCCGCTCCATTGCCGAGCCGGCCGGTGCCCTGGGTGTGGCGGGCATCAAGAAGTACATCGAGCGGGAGAAAGTGGAGGGCGAAAACCTGATTGCCACCCTCAGCGGTGCCAACATGAACTTTGACCGCCTTCGCTACATTTCCGAGCGTACGGAAGTGGGCGAGAAGCGCGAGGCAATCCTGGCAGTGACCATCCCGGAAAAGCCGGGTGCCTTCAAAACCTTTATCAACGCCCTGCACAAGCGCAGCATCACCGAATTTAATTACCGCTACGCGGATGCCACCAATGCCACAATTTTCGTGGGCATCCAGATCGCGGCGGGCGGCCATGGCCGAGAAGACCTGGTGCAGGATCTCCGGGAGAACGGCTATTCGGTGGTGGATCTGACTGACAGCGATCTGGCCAAGCAGCACATTCGCCACATGGTGGGCGGCCACGCGCCGACGATCACGAACGAAAAAGTGTTCCAGTTCGAATTCCCGGAGCGCCCGGGGGCATTGCTGAAGTTCCTGATGTCGCTGGGTACCCGCTGGAATATCTCCATGTTCCACTACCGCAACCACGGTGCGGCCTACAGCCGTGTTCTGCTGGGAGCCCAGGTGGACGACGATGAGGTGCAGGATTTCGAGAAAATGCTGGATAAGGTCGGCTTCCGCTATGAAAACATGACGGATAATGAGGCTTATCAGCTGTTTCTTGGGCAGGGGAACGCGCGTTCAGGTTAACTCTGGGTAGGTCAGAGTTTGGCAGGGCTTTCCAAAACTGTGCGGAGCCATGGGTGGAGCGCGAAAGCGCTTCACGGGTAGGCCATGGATGGCCTTCCCAGGACCCTCAGCGCGACGCAGGAGCAAGAAGCGCTGAGGGGCGGAGCCAAGCGTACATGGAGGTATTTACAGCGTGTTTTGGAAAGCTCCACCAGACCCTGGCCGGTCGCCGCACACAAAGCTTACTGAATTTTAATCTGTCAAAAATTGTAAAAGCGCAGATAGGTGTTAGTCTTTCTTCTGATTCTTGAAGTCAAGAATAGCTGACTGATTTCCCGACACTTTTAAAGCGCATTTTGAGGAACTGAAGCCATGGGCGGCAAGCCTGACATCATCAAAGCCATTGTGCTGATTTTTGCCATCGGCCTTGTGATTACTGGTTTCACATCCATCCACGCCTCTGAAGACAAAGACGCAAGAGCGGCCAATCTGGTCGGCTCCGTTCAGGTCATGAATCAGCCGCTGAACCGGTAACGCCGTTTATCGGTCACCACGCTGTGCAGGGGCACGTCCCAGGGCTCTGTTGGCAGCTTTTCCACTTTTTGAAAATCATGGGCCAGGCCAATCAGCTTCGGCGCCAGCCTTGGTCGTATCCGGCTGAAGGCGAACGTTCTGTCGTAGAAGCCCCCACCCATTCCCAGTCTTCCGCCCTGTTCGTCAAATCCCACTAACGGAAACAGCACGGCATCCAATGCCCAGGCCGGGCGTCGCAGGCCTTTGCTGAACGCCGGCTCGGGTATGCCAAACCGGTTCGCAGTGAGCTCCACGCCGTCGTAATAGGGGCTGAAAACCAGCCTGCCTTCATGGATCGGATGCAGTACCGGGAGGTAGAAACGGATGCCTTTGCGGCGGGCGATATCCAGGTAGACGTGGGGATCAATCTCGCCGTCATTGGGCAGGTAAATGGCAATATGCCGGGCTCGGTGAAGGTCCGGATTCTTCAGCAGGTTGAGTGCGAGATACTCGGCGGCCTGTTGCTGTTGCTCGAAACTCAGCGCACGGCGATGCTTTCGCAGGTGCTTGCGAAGTTCACTGCGTGAGAAGGTGTCAGGATGGGTCTGGAACGGTTGAGGCTCGATAAACTGGCTCAAAATAAAGCTTCCCGGGCTGCCGTTATCGGATGTGGCCCTTGAACCCAGAGTTCAAGGTCGGTGGCCGCTGTGACATATTAGGCTTTCCCCTGTCGGGGACGTGCTCACAATGCCCTGAAGTAGCCACCTGGGTAGTGCGCATCGGCTCGAGGACGTATCCGACTATCCCGAACAGCCCAGGAAGTTGGTTCTATTATACGGGCAGTGGCGGGGCCGATTGCAACACCTGTCTCCGATTCTCTGCCGATTCAGCGGCCCGAGCCGTCACCCAGGGCACCGTCGAGTTTACTGTCCATGGCACGCAGCAGCGTGCTGGTGGCGTCCGACATGGTGTCCCGCTCGAGCAGTTCGTGGGTAATGTTCAGAGCTGCCATAACGGCAATGCGCTCGGTGCCGAACACCTTGCCGCTGGCACGGATTTCGCGCATTTTGCTGTCCAGGTGGCGGGCAGCCCGCAGCAGTGCTTCCTGCTCTTCTTCCGGGCACGCGACCAGGTATTCCTTGTCGAGGATCTTCACCTCAACCGTGGTGGATTGCTGTGCCATCAGTGATGCTCCAGGGCCCGAAGGCGGCTGATCATAGCTTCGATCTTGTGCTTTGCGTGATCGTTCTTCTGCACCAGCTGGGCCCGTTCCCGGTTCCAGTCATCTTGCAGCTCCCGCAATGTGGCGTTGTCCCGCTCAAGTTTCTGACAGCGCTCAATCAGCCTGTCCAGCTTGTCCGCTAATGCCTGTACTTCGGACTGTTCCATGACGTGCCCAGCAGTGGTTTGAGGTAATTGCAACTAACTATAAGTGTGGACGCTAAGTCGGTCAATTTACAGGCTTGTCATTGCGTTCCCTGCGTGATGCGCATCACTGATCTGCGGGTTCGCCAAAGCCCAGCCGGCGGCTCTGGCGCCAGGTGCTGAAGGCCGGTACGAGCGCCACGATGAAGGCTGCGATTGGCACCGAAGCGAGCAATGCCCATTCCTCGGAAGTCAGCGGACGCAGGGCGATCTGCAGGCCATAGTTGGCCAGCAGCCATGGGCTTGCCAGTGAGACGCCTGCCATACCAATGGCAAGGGCCAGCACGCAGGCCGCGACAGCAAGGGCAACACATTCAATGATATATAGCGAGGCGATCAGCGCTGGAGAGGCACCGGTAGCTCTGAGTACGGCAATTTCGTGGGCCCGTTGCGCCTGTATGGTTAACAGAACAGCGATGAGTCCAATCAGGCTGGTAATCACGACGAATACGGTGATGCCCAGCAACGCCCGCTCGAACTGGCCCATCAGCCGCCAGAGCTCGCTCAGCGCAACGCCAGGTAGTATGGCTGACAGCGGCTCACCGGCGAACTGGTTGATTTCCCGTTGTATCCGGAAGGTCAGCACCTGTCTTTCGATGCCGATAAACGCGGCGGTAATGGCATCGGGGGTGAAATCACGGCCTTCCGCCTGCTCCCGGGTAATTGTCCGGCCCGGAATGGCGACCCCGGATTCCCAGCCCACGTGCATGGCCTCCATGCCATCCAGACCAATGTAAACCGCCTGGTCCACCGGCGTGCCGGTGGGCGCCAGTATGCCGGTAACCGTAAACGGCGTGTCTTCATGGTTGGAGAAGCTGGTTCTGCCGCCACCATGGGACAGTATGATTTCTTCGCCCACCTGATGAGCCAGCGACCGTGCTACGCCTGCGCCCAACACAACATCAAAGACCCCTTCAAACCACTGGCCCTCTGCCAGTTCAAGCGGCAGATCCCGGCCGTAACGGAAGTGCTTCAGAAAGTTCTCGTCGGTAGCGACCACTCGATTGCCGCGGTAGCTGTCTCCCAGGGAAATCGGAATCAGCCACTCGAGGCGAGAATCATCCTTCAGGCTCTGGTAGGTAGACCAGCGAATGTTGTTGGTGGCATCGCCAATATGAAACACGGTGTACAGCAGCAGGTTTAGCTGACCGCTGCGGGCGCCGACGATCAGGTCGGTGCCACTGATGGTGCTGGTGAAAGACTGTTTGACTTCGGTTCGTAGGTACTGGATGCCCAGTAGCAAGGAAACACTCAGGGTAAGCGTCAGGCACACCAGGGCCAGTACCTTTTTCCGGTGCCACAGGCTGGCCAGGGCCAGTGTCAAAGCAAGGCGTGCTTTCATGTCCGGTTACCCCGTAGTTCCAGCTGATTACCGAAATGGCGGGCGAGGGACTGGTCGTGACTGACGAACAGCACGGAGGTGTTATGCTGGTGGGCAAGGTGCAGAAGCAGTTCCAGAAACCGGTCACGGTTGTCAGCATCCAGCGCTGAGGTGGGCTCGTCCGCGAGAATCAGACCCGGCGCGCCAATCAGTGCCCGGGCGGCTGCGATCCGCTGTTGCTGGCCAATGCTCAGCCTGGTGACTTTTCGCTGCCAGTGATCTTCGGGGATCGACAGGGCGGCAAGCAATCTCTCAGCTTCCTCTGCGACCGTCGGTTCGGTGTGCTGTTTGCGCAGTTCAGACAATCCGCAGGGTAAGGTGACGTTGGCTCGGGTCGTCAGGTAAGGCACCAGATTGAACTGCTGGAAGATAACACCCAGATGGTCGGCGCGGAATTGGTCCCGGGCGCCGGCGCCGAGCCGGTGAATGTCGGTATCCAGTATCCGCACTGAGCCGGCGTGGGGCCGAAGCATGCCCGCCAGGAGGCTCAGGAGTGTGCTTTTGCCGCTGCCGCTGGGGCCGTGTAGAAACAGGTGCTCGCCGCGCTTGAGGTTGATATCCGGAAAACTGAGGGGTGCCTGTGCCGGGTCCCAGGAAAACACAAGCCCGCTGACGTCAATCGCGGTTGACGTACTTCGGGAACTGTTGCTGGTTGAGTCTGTCTTGCTGGTCATGTTGGTTGCTGTCTGCCCGGTGTATGATGGCGGTTTCCCAGTTTCCGTATCAGGAGTTTGTGGTCCAATGATGTTTGCCCCGGCGCGTTCGCGCTTTGCGCTGCCCTCTATCACTGCGCTTGTCCTGGCGCTCTTGCTCCCGGCAGCCAGTCAGGCCGAAACCAGGGAAATCGACTGGCTCGAGCTGATGCCTGCCGAGGACCTGGCGCTGCTGGAGAATATGCCAGAGATTGAACACGAGGGCGATGGCCCGCCGCTGCTGCCGGACGAGATCATGACCGGCCGGGTTGTGCCGGAAATGGGCGACGTGGAGGGGCGCATCCCCGGCTTTGTGGTGCCCCTGAAAACAACCGAGGACATGCGCATCCTAGAGTTCTTCCTGGTGCCTTACTACGGCGCCTGTATTCATGTGCCGCCACCACCGCCGAACCAGATCATTCACGTGAAGTACAAGGAAGGTTTCACCCTTGAGGCCCTGTACGATCCGGTCTGGATCGAAGGCAAGCTGGTGATAGACCGCACCGAAAATGACATTGGCACCTCGTCCTATTCGATGGTTGCAACGAATGTTGAGCCCTATACGGAGTAGGGCTCGCAAAACTCTGTCCTCTGCCTTATTGGCCCTTCAGGCTGAAACTGCTTTCTGGCTGTTCGAGGCGCGTTGATCCCTGACCTCCTGACCACACCCACTGGACACCGAGATCTTCAATCTCGGGAAAACGCTCGGTGAGGGGAATCAGCAGCGCTTCTGCGGATTCCAGTCCGGTGCAATTCAGAACCTGGGTCACTTCGAAATCCGAGTGGCCGTATCCTTCCGAATGCTCGTGTTCGTTATGCTTGTGGTGGTCGTGTCCATTACTGTCATGGCCATGGTTGTGGTGGTCGCCAGACCCATCACCAGCCTCATGATAAACCTCAGCGCTCGCCACCTTGCAGCTGGCATCTGGCGTGTTGATCAGCGGTGTGCGCTCGAGCCATTCTTCGGTTTCCTTGACCAGGGCCTTCTGGTCGTCTGTCCGGGCGCGGTGTTCGAATCCGAGCAAGTTGTAGGCGGGCGACGTGAAAATCAGATCGATCTGATTGCCATCCAGTGCTACCTGCAGTTCGGCATGACCATGTTGGTGAGCTCCCGGATTGTCGCTGGCATTCGCGCTAAGGGCCATCAGAGCACTGCTGGTAGCCAGAAATACGGCGTTGAGTTTTGATCGCTTCATGGCAGGAAGTTCCACGTTAATTGATATGTTATAACATATTGTTCTCTCGCCGGTTAAAAATCAACAGGCAGTGCCTTGAGGGCGCCTGAATGCTAAAGTAGGCGTCTAATCCACCAACACAGGATTCGCCTGTTTCATGTCAGAAACCGACACTTCCGGTGCTGCCCGCGCCGCAGAATTCGAGCGCTGGGCCAACGTTTTTACCGCTCACAAGGCATTTAGCCACCCATCCGAATTGCACGGTGCGCTTTGTGGTCGCCTGGCGGCCGGATCCCGTATCAATGAGCCGGAGTGGCTGGCCATGGTATGTGAGCACATGGGCCTGGCTGAAGACGCAGTCGAGGAGTCTGACGATCTCGCTCCGTTCATGAACAGGGCCTACGAGCAGACACTGGAGCTCTTGAAATCAGCAGACATGAGTTTCCATCCTTTGTTACCGGATGACGACTACGCCATTGAGCAGCGCCTCGAGGCCCTGGTTTCCTGGGTGCGTGGGTTTCTCGAAGGCATGGCATTGTCAGCAGGTGAATCGCTGGGCCAGGCACCGGATGAGATCCGGGAGCTGATCGAGGATATGGTCGCCATCAGTCAGTTGTCCGACGAAGAAGAAGCGGACGACGAAAGCGAGCAGCAGTTGCTGGAGATTACCGAGTACATCCGGCTGGGGGCGCTTGCCGTCTTTACCGAATTCAACGCCCCCGAACCGCCGAAGTCTGATTCGCCGACCCTGCACTGAGCAGGGTCCTGATTGCAGGAGAGACTATGAACTCCATGATTCCCGTGAAGGAGTTTGCCGAGCGCCGTCGAAAGCTGATGGAGCGCATGGCGCCAGACAGCATTGCGATTATTCCGGCCGCCCCGGAGCGCGTTCGCAATCGCGATGTGCTGCATCCGTTCCGCCAGGACAGTGATTTTCATTACCTGTCCGGTTTTGGCGAGCCGGAGGCCGTGCTGGCCCTGATCCCTGGCCGTGAACACGGGGAATCGGTTCTGTTCTGCAAAGAGCGTGATCCTCAGAAGGAACTCTGGGACGGGTTCCTGGTGGGCCCGGAAGGCGCCATTGAACGCTACGGCCTGGACGATGCGTTCCCGATCGCCGACATCGACGACATACTCCCGGGCATGATCGAGGGGCGCAGCCGGGTCTATTATCCCCTGGGCAAGGACGATCATTTTGACGCCCGGGTGATGGACTGGGTAAAGATGATTCGCAGCAAGGTTCGCAGCGGCGCCCATCCGCCCGGCGAATTCGTGGCCCTGGAGCACCTGCTTCATGACCTGCGGCTCTACAAGAGCGCCAACGAGATCAAGATTATGGCCAAGGCGGGCCAGATCAGCGCCGAAGCCCACTGCCGCGCCATGAAGCGGGCCCGCAAGGGTGGCTTCGAGTACAACCTCGAGGCCGAGCTTATCCACACGTTTATGGAGCACGGCGCCCGTTCAACGGCTTACCCGTCGATTGTGGGCGGAGGCGCCAATGGCTGCATCCTGCATTACATTGAGAACAGTGCACCGCTGAAAGACGGCGATCTGGTGCTGATTGATGCCGGCTGTGAATACCAGTGCTACGCCTCCGACATTACCCGCACTTTCCCGGTCAGCGGAAAGTTCAGCAACGAGCAGCGGGCGTTGTATGAGGTGGTGTTGGCTGCCCAGTATCGGGCCATTGAGGCTGTGTCGCCGGAAAACCACTGGAACCGCCCCCATGAAGCGGCGCTGGAAGTGCTGACCCAGGGCCTGATCGATCTCGGGTTGTTGTCTGGCACCCTCGAAGACGCCATTGCCAATGAAGCCTACAAACCCTTTTTCATGCACCGCACCGGCCACTGGTTGGGCCTGGATGTGCACGATGTCGGCGATTACAAGGTCGGTGATGCCTGGCGCCAGCTGGAGCCAGGCATGGCCCTGACGGTTGAACCCGGGCTGTATATCGCGCCGGATAACACCGATGTGGATGAGAAGTGGCGTGGCATTGGTATTCGTATCGAAGACGACGTTGTGGTGACCAAAGACGGCTGTCGGGTCCTGACCGAAGCGGTGCCGAAAACCATTGCCGAAATCGAAGCCCTGATGGCGGACTGACACCCTGTGACCAAGCCCGATACCGATCTGATCATTGCCGGTGGTGGCCTTGCCGGAGCAACCCTCGCCCTGGCGCTGGCCCGGATGGTGCCGTCGCTGCACGTGACCGTAGTCGAGGCCTTTCCGCTATCTCCCGATGCCCTGCCGGACAGTTACCAGCCCAGCTACGACGCACGTTCCACTGCTCTGGCGTGGGGCTCCCGGCTGATTTTTGAAGAGCTTGGGCTGTGGCATCGTCTCGCCGAGCATGCCACGCCCATTGAGCATATCCATGTGTCGGATCGGGGGCATTTCGGCGCCACCCGGTTGCATGCCGCCGAGCATGGTCAGCAGGCCCTTGGTTATGTAGCTGACAACCGCTGGATGGGGTTGTGCCTGATGCGTGAGTTGCTGGAGACCAACGTCCAGTGGCGCGCGCCGGCAGAGGTGACTGATATGACGCCCATTCCCGGCGGCGTTCGGGTCCGGCTGTCGGAGGATGGCGAAGATGCCCCGGAACTGACGGCTCGCTGCCTGGTGGTGGCGGATGGCGGTCGCTCCGGACTGCGTGAGAAGCTTGGCTTCAGGCCGGATCGTCACAGCTATGGCCAGAATGCCCTGATCGCCAATGTCTCCACAAGTGACAGCCACGGTTTCACTGCCTTTGAACGATTCACCGATGCCGGCCCCATGGCGCTTTTGCCCCATGGTTCTCCCACGCGTGCAGGGCACCAGTCGGCACTGGTCTGGACCCTGTCCGACGAGGCATTGCAGGAAGTTCTTGAACTTCCCGACCAGGAAAAATGCCGCTGGCTCCAGGACCGGTTTGGCTGGCGTCTTGGCCGGTTTACCCGCATTGGTACCTGTCACCATTACCCGCTGACCCTGACGACGGTAGACGAGCCGGTGCGCCCCGGGGTTGCCCTGGTGGGCAATGCGGCCCATGCCCTGCATCCGGTTGCCGGGCAGGGATTCAATCTGGCCCTGCGAGGGCTGATGACTCTGGTGGAGCAGTTCCGGCTGGCGGAAGAACAGTGCAGATCCATCGGGGATCTCGAGGTCCTCAAACGTTACCACGCTCTGCATCGCCAGGATTGGCAGCAGACGGTACGCTTCTCGGATTCTCTTGTACGCCTGTTCGGACACTCCATGTTGCCGGTAACTGCTGCCCGCGATGCCGGTCTGGTGGGGCTTGATCTGTTGCCCGGGGCCAAGCGCTGGTTTGCGCGCAAGGCCATGGGCCTGGGAGGGCGCCGGGCGGTGATTGACCGGCCTGGAAATCTGGGCCGGGAGGCGCCTGGTCATGAGTGAAGTGAAAACCTTCGATATTCTGGTGGCCGGCGGGGGCATGATCGGATCCGCCCTGGCTCTCGGGCTATCACGTCAGGGCTGGCATGTGGCGCTGGTGGAGGGCTCCGATCACGAAACCCTGGTCAGGGCACCGGAGCCTGCCGCCACCGTTGTCGATTTCGAGCCTCGGGTCAGTGCCATTTCGGTCGCCAGCCAACGCTTGCTGGAGCAGCTCGGAGTCTGGTCCGAGGTGACCGCCGGTCGACACTGTCCTTATCAGACCATGACAGTCTGGGATGGTGATGGTACTGGGCGGATACAGTTTGAAGCTGCCGAGCTTCAGGCACGGGCCCTTGGGACGATCGTCGAAAACCGCAGTATTGTGCGGGCATTGTTCCGCGCCCTGGAGCAAAGCCCGGTTGAGCTGATCGAGGGCGCAAGTATTACCGGCTGCAGGAGGTCCTCCGGGAGTTACGCCCTTGAGCTGGAGGATGGCCAATCCCTGTCGGCCGGATTGGTCGTGGGGTGTGACGGTGCCAATTCCCGTTTGCGTCAGTGGGTAGGTTTGCCAACTCGCGAATGGGACTACGACCAACAGGCCATCGTGTGCACGGTGCAAACCAGTCAGAGCCATCGCTTTACCGCCTGGCAACGGTTTTCAATGACTGGGCCGCTGGCGTTCCTGCCTTTGCTGCCCGAATCGGGCATTGAGCATTTCTGCTCCATTGTCTGGTCCCAGGATACCGACGAAGCCAGGCGCCTGATGGCTCTGGAGGACACGAAATTTGTGGCCGAGCTTGAGCAGGCGATCGAGCGCGAGCTTGGAACGGTTCAGGCAGTCTCCAAAAGGTTTGCTTTTCCGCTTCGCCAGCGCCACGCGAAAGACTACATTGCGCCCGGTTTCGCCCTGGTCGGCGACGCAGCTCATACCATTCACCCGCTGGCGGGGCAAGGCGCCAATCTGGGCTTTGGCGATGTACGCACTCTGTTGGACGAGCTTTCGCGGGCAAGAAAAGCAGGCCTGGGGCCAGCGGATGAACTGGTTCTGGCGCGCTATCAGCGCCGGAGGAAAGGTGAAAACCTGACCATGATGGCGGCCATGGAGGGGTTCAAGCAGCTGTTTGGTCGTGATGAGTTGCCGGTACGCTGGCTGCGCAACACCGGTTTGCGCTGGCTCAATCAGCTGGGCCCGGTGAAAAACCGCATTGCGGCCGAGGCCATGGGTCTTAACGGTTGAACAGAAAAGGAATTTTGTAATGGCAGGAAGCAGTCTTCTGGTTCTGATCGATGACATCGCCACGGTGCTGGACGATGTCGCCCTGATGACCAAGACCGCCACCAAGAAAACGGCGGGTGTTCTGGGTGACGATCTGGCGCTCAACGCCCAACAGGTAACTGGCGTGAAACCTGCGCGGGAGTTACCCGTGGTCTGGGCTGTAGCCAGGGGGTCGATGATCAACAAGGCCATCCTGGTGCCGGCGGCCCTTGCGATCAGTTTTTTCATGCCCTGGCTGGTCACGCCGTTGCTGATGCTTGGCGGTGCCTTCCTGTGTTTCGAGGGTTTCGAGAAACTGGTGCACAAGTTTCTGCATCGGGAGGAAGATCAGAAGCGCAAAGGGCAGCTGCGTGAAGCCCTGAAGAATCCGGAAACCGACCTTCGGGCGATCGAGAAAGACAAGATCAAGGGCGCCATCCGTACCGATTTCATTCTGTCTGCGGAGATTATTGCCATCACGCTGGGCACCGTAACAACCCAGACGATCGGCATGCAGTTCATGGTGCTGGCGGTGGTTGCCATCATGATCACAGTTTTTGTGTACGGCCTGGTGGCAGGGATCGTCAAGCTGGACGACGGCGGTCTCTACCTCAGTCAGCAGGACAACCCCGTGCTCCAGAAGCTGGGCGCAGGTATTCTATGGCTGGCCCCCTATCTGATGAAGACGCTCTCCATTCTTGGCACCCTGGCGATGTTCCTGGTGGGTGGTGGCATTCTCACCCACGGATTCACGCCGGTCTACGACGCCATTCATCACTTTGCCGAGGGATTCAGTGGTGTGGTTGGTGCTCTCGTGCCGACGATAGCCAACGGCCTGTTCGGGGTGTTGGCCGGGGCGTTACTGGTGGCCATGATTACGCCACTGGCCCGGTGGTGGCAGGCTGCTAGAGACAGGCGTCGAACAGCCGGCTAACCAGCACTGGTACCGCAGTTTCCACTCTCAGGATGCGGGGGCCGAGGTGGACACCCTGGCAACCGGCGTCTTCGAGTTTGCCTACTTCGTAATCTGTAAAACCACCCTCGGGGCCAATGCAGAGTACCGTCGGCTGGTTCAGATGCGTCGGGCAGGGTGTGCTCGTGCCGGGGTGGGCTACCAGGGCTTTTCTGCCTGCCACCAGCGACGGAAGCTCGTCTTCCACAAAGGGTTTGAACAGCTTGCGGATCTGCACCCGGGGCATCAGGGTGTCTTTGGACTGCTCGAGCCCCAGGGTGAGATTTTCCCGCACTTGCTGGTCTGAGAGCCACGGTGTTTGCCAGAAGCTTTTTTCCACCTTGTAGCTGTTGATCAACCACAGGTCTTTCACGCCAAGTGCGGCGCAGGTCTGCAGTATCCGGCGGAACATCTTCGGTCGGGGCATCGCCAGAACCAGGGTGAGAGGCAGTGGTGCAGGGGGAGGCTGGTCCAGGGTTACCTGGAGTTCCGCCTCGGTATCGGTCAGTCGGACGACTACTCCGGTGCCCATTTGGCCACCCTCGCGGCCTACCGGCACTGTATCGCCAGCAACGACTTTGATCACCGAGTGCAGGTGAGCCAGGCGCCGGCCGCTTAATATGGCCCGGTCGGGTGCTATGAAATCCTCATCAAACAGTAACGCCAGATTCATTCGCCGGCAGGCTCATCGCTGTCCGCGTCTGCCACTTCCCGTTTTGCCAGTCGCCCGAACAGGATGCCGACCTCGAACAGGATCCACATGGGAACAGCCAACAGCGTCTGGGAGATGATGTCAGGCGGGGTCAGCAGCATGCCGATGATAAAGCAGCCAACCACCACATAGGGGCGCTTGGCCGCCAAATCCGCTGGCGTGGTGGCCCCGGTGAGGATTAACAGCACGGTGGCGATCGGAATCTCGAAGGCCACACCGAAGGCGAAGAACATCTTGAGCACGAAATTGAGATAGCTGGTGATGTCCGGCAATTCGACGATGCCTTCCGGACCGATCGCGGTAAAGAAGCCGAACACCAGGGGGAATACAACAAAATAGGCGAATGCCGCGCCGGCATAGAACAGGATTACCGAGGTAAACAGCAGAGGAAAGGCCAGCCGCTTCTCGTGGGCATAGAGGCCCGGTGCAATAAAACTCCAGAGCTGGTAAAGAATGATCGGGATGGCGGCGAACACCGCCAGTACCAGCGCCAGCTTCAACGGCGCGAAGAAGGGCGAGGTCACATCCGTTGCGATCATGGTCTGGCCAACCGGCAACAGGGAGCGGATCGGTTCAGACAGGAACAGGTAGAGCTCGTTGGCAAACGGATAGATGGCCGCGAAGCACACCAGCACCGCTAAAACCATCTTCAGGAGGCGGTTGCGCAGTTCGAGCAGGTGCTCGATCAGAGGCATTTCCTGGTGTTCCGGAGGCATCTGGTTGCCGTCGGGTTTTGCATTCATGAACGGTTATCCGGCGGACTTTGCGGGGTTTCGTTTTTGGGTTGGTCGTTCCCGGCAGAGCCTGTATCCGGCGTCTGCGGAGCGTCGCTGGTACCAGCCTGCTCCCGGTCAGAAGACTCGGAGGGCTTTGGCTGGCCAGACACACGTCGTGTCGCCGGCGCGGGCCTTGGCTTCTGGGTTTCGTTATCGGGCAGGATCATGTGCTCGTACTTTTTAGCCTCGTCGAGGGCGCCACGCACGGTTTTCTGCACATCATCCAGACCAACATCGCCTGCCTTGCGAAGCTCTTCGCGGAGCTCATCGGCTTTCAATTGCCGGTCCAGTTCCGAGGTGAACTGGCTGACCATACGTCGCGCGCCACCCACCCAGCGGCCCGCAGCACGGGCAGCCGTGGGCAGGCGCTCGGGGCCGAGTACCAACAGCGCTATGACGCCGCAGATCAGCAGCTCAAGAAAGCCGATATCGAACATTCAGCCTGGTCTCAGCTGTGGGACTTGTCCCGGGGCTTGTCTTCGGCCGCGGCCTGTTGTTGCGGCTGCTCGTTTTCCTTGCCTTCCAGGGATTCCTGGTTCTCGGCCTTGGAGTCCTCATCGTTCATGGACTTCTTGAAGCCGCGGATGGCGCCACCCAGATCGCTGCCGATGTTGCGCAGTTTCTTGGTTCCAAACAACAGAATGACAATGCCGAGTACGATAAGTAATTGCCAGATGCTGATACCCATTACGGGGTCCTCGTTTTAATGTTTCTGTTCAATGACATTGTACGTTACCAGAACGGTTACGCGGAAACCCCTTTAGAGGTATTACCGCTCACTTTTCCCGTGACGCTTTTTCTTCCAGGCCTGACAGGTCGAACCGGCTGGCCAGCTCATCCAGGATGTCCTTCGGGCCAAGGCCCAGTCGGGACAACATCACCAAGCTGTGGAACCACAGGTCGGCTGTTTCATAAACCACATCCCGGGTTTCACCGGAGTGTTCTGCGTCCTTGGCGGCCAGCAGGGTTTCGGTGCACTCTTCCCCGACCTTCTCCAGAATCTTGTTCAGACCCTTGGCGTGGAGACTGGCTACATAGGAGGTTTCCGGGTCTGCCTCTTTCCTGGCCTCCAGAACCCGCGCCAGGTTTTCCAGTACATCGCTCACTGTCCGTGCTCCTCAGTTGCTGCCGTAAATAGTGCCGGGGTCCTTGATCACCGGGTCAACGCTGACCCACTGACCATCTTCCAGGGTCCGGTAGAAGCAGCTGCGCCTGCCAGTATGGCAAGCGATGCCGCCCTTTTGTTCCACCTTCAGCAGGATGACGTCCTCGTCGCAGTCCAGTCGAATGTCCCGAATGACCTGCTGGTGTCCTGAGGTTTCCCCCTTGCGCCAGAGCTTGCCTCGAGAGCGGGACCAGTAAATGGCCTGGCCTTCTTCGGCGGTCAGCCTGAGCGATTCCCGGTTCATCCAGGCCATCATCAGGATATCGCCGGTTTCGGCATCCTGGGCGATGGCTGGCACCAGGCCGTCCTCTGTCCAGCGAATGGCATCCAGCCAGTCAGGGGTCTCGACGTTATCCGAGCTATTTTGCATTTTTGTGAATCCTGAAATCTTTGTCGGTTATCGGCTGCCGCGGAGCATGAGTCCACCGGCAATTGCAAACAGGGCCCAGCTCCAGGTGGGCACGCTTTCAAGCCATTGCTGGCCCTCAGGCTGGGTGCCCAGAATGCCTCCGGCAACCAGAAGTACCGCCAGTGTAACCCGCCGCCAGCGCCGCTCGGTGCGAACCTGCTGCTCACGGAGCAACTCCAGTGTAGCCTGGTTCTGCGGCTCGGTGGGCCCGGCCTGCCGCAGCTGGAGGAGGGCGTCGTGCACCAGTTGCGGCATTTCTGGCGACTGTTCCAGCCAGGACGGAAGGTGGGACTGCAGCGACTTGATCAACCCCGACGGCCCAATCCGTTTGCGCATCCATGTTTCAAGGTACGGTTGTGCGGTACTCCACAAATCCAGATCCGGATAGAGCTGTCGACCCAGCCCCTCCACGTTCAACAGGGTTTTCTGCAGCAGAACAAGCTGGGGTTGCACTTCCATGTTGAATCGCCTCGCTGTCTGGAACAGGCGCAAAAGGAAGTGACCAAAGGAGATGTCCTTCAACGGCTTCTCGAAAATCGGTTCACAGACAGTACGAATGGCCGCTTCAAACTGGTTCACCGGGGTATCCGGTGGTACCCAGCCAGACTGGATATGCAACTGCGCAACCTGCCGGTAGTCACGACGGAAAAATGCCAGAAGGTTGCGGGCGAGATAGCTCTGGTCGTCCGGTGCCAGGGTGCCAACGATGCCGAAATCGATGGCGATATATCGAGGATCCGAGGGGTTGGAGGTATCCACGAAGATGTTGCCCGGGTGCATGTCGGCGTGAAAGAAGCTGTCCCGGAACACCTGGGTAAAGAAGATCTCCACGCCTTTTTCGGCCAGCACCTTCATATCGACGCCGGCGGCTTTCAGGGCGGCGGTATCGGCAATGGGGATGCCGTGAATCCGCTCCATCACCAGCACGGATTTGCGGGTGTAGTCCCAGTCGATAAACGGGATATAGATCAGGGAGGAGTTCTCGAAATTCCGGCGCAGCTGGCTTGCGTTGGCGGCTTCACGCTGCAGGTCCAGTTCGTCGTGAATGGTGGAATCGTAGTCGGCAACCACTTCCACCGGGTGCAGGCGTTTGCCCTCGGACCAGTATTTTTCCAGCAGGCCGGCCATCAGGTACATCAGGGCAAGGTCCTGGCGAATCACCCTTTCGATACCCGGGCGCAGTACCTTTACCACTACTTTCTGGCCGTTGGGCAGGGTGGCTGCATGCACCTGGGCAACCGAGGCGGAGGCCAGCGGGTCCGGGCTGAATTCGGCAAACAGGTCCGACACCGGGGCGCCCAGCGAGGTTTCGATAATGCCCCGGGCCTCATCGCTCGGAAACGGCGGCACACGGTCCTGAAGGTTTTTCAGGGATTCGGCCATGTCATCCGGCAACAGATCCCGTCGGGTCGAGAGTATCTGGCCGAACTTTACAAACACCGGCCCGAGTTCCTCGAGGGCCAGCCGCAGTCGATCACCCCTGTCTAGCTTGGGTTTGGGGAACAGATGCCACGGCGCAAGCAGGAAGAACACCTTCAGGGGCGCTGGCAGTTCCGCGATGGGCAGGAACGTGTCCAGCCGGTAGCGGCAGAATACCCAGGCAATTCGAAACAGGCGTTGCAGGCGGGTCACAGGTTCTCCGGTTCGTCAGTCTTGCCGCGGTTCTCAACCAGGTTCAGTCGGGCTTCCAGTCTTTCGGTGCGCAGATTCAGTTCGTCGATATCCTCGAACGTGGCTTCCAGTTCCCGTCGCCCGGGCAAGGCACGACTTTCTTCATGCACATATTCTTCGATGTTGGCATTCAGCGACTGAAAGGCCTGCCGGCTCCACCGGATGGCGCTGCGAATGCGTTTGCCCAGAAAGTGCGCGGGGACATCACCGATGTGCTGGGCCATGGCGGCTTCCCAGTCCGGCTCAAGCTGGTTCAGTGCGCGCTGCAGCTGGTGAGCCAGCGCTGTATCGCCCGTCACTTCCAGGCGGCCGTCGGCAAAGACCCGATCATCACCGGTGGCCAGTGCCGCAAAGGCGATGGGTTTGCCGGTGATCTCAAGAGCCGGTTGGTCCACAGGTTGGCTGCCCACCCGGATACGTTCTCCGGCCCTATCCAGCGTGTAGGTCAGGGGAACCGGATCGGTGACATTAAACTGCACCGGGCCCGCCAATGCTTCCATCAGGGCACGATGCCCCGCCGGATCCAGTTCCAGGGCCCGGTTCAGGGCACTTTCGAGGATCGCGGAGACAGCCGAAAGCAGGGTGGGGCCGGGAAACATCAGGGCTTGATTCCCACGTGCAGGGCAACAATGCCGCCGGTCATGTTGTAGTACTTGCAGTTCACCAGGCCGGCATCTTCCATCATGCCTTTCAGGGTGTCCTGGTCGGGGTGCATGCGGATGGATTCGGCCAGGTACTTGTAGCTTTCGCTGTCGCCGGCGATCAGCTGACCCATCAGTGGCAGAGCGGAGAACGAGTAGGTGTCGTAGGCTTTGCTCAGCAACGGATTGGTGGGCTTGGAAAACTCCAGGATCATCAGCTTGCCACCGGGCTTGAGAACCCGGGTCATGTCACGCAGGGCCTGGTCCTTGTCGGTGACATTGCGCAGACCGAACGCGATGGAGACCGCATTGAAGTTGTTGTCCGGGAATGGCAGGTGCTCGGCATCCGCCTGTACGTACTCAATGTTGCCGGCGTAACCACGATCCGTCAGTCGGCTGCGGCCCACCTGGAGCATGGAAGCGTTAATGTCAGCCAGCACCACTTTGCCGGAGGGACCAACCAGGTCTGAAAACTTCATGGTGAGGTCGCCGGTGCCGCCGGCAATATCCAGTACCTGATGGCCGGGCCGTACCCCGGAAAGCTCAATGGTAAAGCGTTTCCAGAGCCGGTGGATCCCCATGGACATCAGGTCGTTCATGAGATCGTACTTGCCCGCCACGCTGTGGAATACTTCGGCCACCTGGCTCGCCTTCTGGCTTTTCGGTACATTGCGAAAGCCAAAGTGGGTGACGTCATCCTGGCCGTTATTGTTTGCGGCCTGGTTGGCTGGCGTTTGCTGCTCGCTCATGGGAGATGTCCTGTCAGAATCTGAACCCCGTATTCTAACCGCTGACGGGGTTGCTACAAGGGTGGCGGTGCGTTAAATAGCGCCCTAAACTGTAAATTCGTCCAAATCCGAGAGAAAACGTTTTCATGTCCGTCATTGATGTACACCGCCCGCATGCCCTGGATAAAGAACACGCCAGAGAGGCTGCCGAATCCCTGGCCAAAGACCTTTCCAGCCAGTTCGACGTGCATTACCAGTGGGAAGGCGATCACCTGAAATTCAAACGAAGCGGCGTCAAGGGGCACCTGAACATTACCCCGACGGATCTGCACATTCATCTGGAACTGGGCTTGATGTTGCGGCCCTTCAAATCCCGCATCGAGCAGGAAATCCACTCGCAGTTGGATCAGATCATCAAGGCCTGATTCGTTGCTGCGTGTCGGCTTAAAGATCGCCCGGCAGGCTGAACGGGTCCGGGTGATGGTTCAGAATGTTTCGCATTACCTGCTGTTCCCGGGACACCAGCCGGTCGATCAGTAGTTCCACATCGTCCATCTTGCGGAAGGCGGAGTAACCCCGGTGCAGGAAGCTGTGCAGATCTGTCAGATCGGCCATTTCCGCCGGGCTCCGGGTCATTGACAGCAGCCACCCCAGAGTGCGGTTGCGGACATAGCGATCAAGCTGCTGTCCTACCTCCGCTACCAGGGAGATCTGTCTTTCCCTCTGACTCAGCATCCGGCTCTGGCGGTAGACGGCACAATAGTCGTCAGTGTTAATTGAGTCGGCCCGGATGCCCTGTTGCTCTAACAGCTCGGCAAGTTCAAGGTCCAGCCGTTGGGTGATCAGGTTCAGCTCCACCAGCCCGGCAAACGTGTCCAGCAGATTATCCGGCAGCCACTTCACCATCTTCGGGAATACTCGATCAATATTGTCGTCCCGACGGGTCATGCCGGCAGGCGCGTACAGATCGGTCAACAGGAACTCCAGGCCGTGATGGTAGCCGGGGTGGTGGTAAAGGTCTTCATGGGTTGCCTTCAGCCGTTCCGCCTGCCAGTCGGCGAGGTGGAACGCATTCTCCACCAGTGGGTGCTCGGCTTTCAGACGCCTGAAATCATGGTAGTCCAACAGCAGTGTTTGCAGCCGGCGAGCGCTTTCGGTGCGGGCTTCGGTAGCGACAAGGCGCTCACGGTACATGGGCGATGGCTCCACTAAACCTCAGGAAAAGAGCGTAGTCTAGCGGAGCTGCGGCGGTCTTGCAGCAGGGCAATGCCCGGGCTAGCCCTGTGCGGCTGCGGGCAGCGTTTCGAACCCCGGGACCCATTCCTTGCTGTCCAGGGTGATGAAGTGGCTCGGCGCCTCGGTTTCGACGATTCGCATGGTGGTCGGGCTCTGGCGGGCACTGGCGAGCATGGATGAGCGATCCAGGATGCGGTCTACCGCTGGAATCAGGAAGGTGCCGTGGCGCACGTGGCTGTAGACGCTGGTATCCGTTCGCGCCATCCAGTCCATGATGTTTTCGATGTTACGAACAATGGTCAGATGATCCTTGGTGGCAGAGAACAGTTTGCTGAGCAATTGCTTCTTGCGCGGGTTCATCTTGCCAAAGAAGGTCTGTCCGTAAGCAGACGAGGGCGCGCTGTTGATCAGACGAATCAGCCAGGGCCACATGCCATGGCTTACCGGCTCCAGAATGGTGGTCACCAGCGCCGAGAGTCGGCCGTCGGGAAGTACGGGCGCTTCAAGCACCACTTCAACGTCTTCATACAGGTCGGGCCATTGTTTGATGGCCTCGAGGATCACCGCCCCGCCCCGGGAGTGACCATGTACCCGGATGTTGTCAGTCGTGGGCAGGCTGGAAAGCGCCTGGTTGAGAATGCAGGCATCGTATTCGATGGTGCCTTCCAGGTGCTTGATCGGCACTTCCCAGTCCGGGGCCTCCGGCGTAACACCGTTCACCGGAATGTGGTAATTGCTGCAGGTGAGCAGAATTAGCTCAGTGGTGGGTGCTTCGTAGGCCTGGGTAAAGTAGCAGTGGTTTTCCAGAAAGCCGTGCACGCCGATCACGGTTTGTTCGGCCTTGCCACTGTGGTTGCGAACGGACACCGCGCCCTTGCCAACGCGATACACCCGCCCGGAGAACATTTCCGAGTAGGCGCTCTCAATCGGTTTTATCAGCTTGCGAACATGGCTCGCTTTCATAACTGCTCTCCCTTCCAGCACGGCAATGGCCTGTTATTGGAATTAGGGTGTGCTGGTAAGCCTTTTGTACCCCGATCAACTCGCTTTGTTACTGGCTCTGAGTGCAGAGTTTTTGATGTCTCAGGGCCAATCGATCACGGATCGGCAGCGTGTAATAACCATGGCACCAAGGCTTATAACCAGTATAGGACTGAACAGTTACTCACGTGTAATTTTTTGTAACAGCGTGCGCTGGTGCCTGATATGGAGCCGACGGGGCTTGTCTGGCACAATGCGGAGTTCGGTTTTTACTTACCTCCACCACTTTTCCAGGGACGTTCGGGTTTGAGTCACGAACAATCGCATCTCCTGCTACCTGCGGATTCGGCCTGGCTGGCCCTGGAACGCCCGGAAAACCCCATGACCATCACCGTGATGCTGCGGGTTGATGGTCTTACCGCACCCCGTTTCCGGGAGTTCCTCCGTGTGTACTGGATGGCCTGGGAGCGTTTCCGGTACATGCCGGTTAAGCGCTCGCCTGCCTGGTGGTGGGAGCCAGACCCCATGTTTGATGTCCGCCACCATCTTGACGTGGTGGTAGATCGTTTCACTCCAGAAAGCCTGCAGGAATGGGTGTCGGTGCGGTTGAACCAGCCTCTGCCCATGTATCGCCCACGCTGGAAATTCTGGCTGGCGCCCAATGCCGAGGGCGGGGCGGTGCTCCTGTTGCGTATTCATCACTGTTACGCCGATGGCCTGTCCTTGCTGGGGATTTTTGATCGCCTCTGTCCGCCTTCCCCCCAGCAGCATCCGGCCATCTACGGCGCACCCGAGACCGCGGAGCTGTCACGCTGGACCGCTGCGGCAAAGGTCTGGCTCGGTCAACTGATGGCCTCCGGGGATTCCCGGGAAGAACTCCATGACGGTGCAGGAGCCGATGAATCCGGTGGTAACCAGTGGCAGGATGCTGGCCGGCTGGTGGAGCGGGTTGCCCAGAACAGTCTCAAGCTGGTCCATGAATTTTCGGAATTTCTGGTGGAGCCGGAGGATTCAGACACCGACCTCCGGCGCCCGTTGCTCGGGCGCCGGCATTGTCGCTGGTCGGAACCTGTGCCTCTGGAACGTTTCCGGAGCATTGCCCGAATCACCAACGTGACCATCAACGATGTGTTGCTGAGTTGTGTAGCCGCGGCTGTGCGAACCCGCCTGGGCATTGAAGGCGAGGACCTCGATGAAGCCGTGCTGCATGCCGCCGTTCCGGTTGATATTCGCAGCCGCCTGCCGGAGGAGCTCAAGCCGGCTCCCGGTGCCCTGGGCAACTACTTCGGTACGGTGTTTGTGCCTCTGCCGGTGGATGGCGAAAGTCCCCTTGAGAGACTGTACCGGATCAAGCATGAAACCCGCCGCCTGAAGAAAAGCTGGCAGCCGGGCATTGCCTGGGGGCTGGCAGCAAGTGCGACTGTCGTACCGGAGCCCTGGCGGGAGCCCCTGGCCGAGGTGTTCTACCGCAAGGCCAGTGCCGTGGTGTCCAATGTGCCGGGCACCCCGGAGGCCCGTTACATTGCCGGTTGCCGGATTGCTGAGCAGATGTTCTGGGTTCCCCAGGCCGGCGACATCGGCCTGGGCATCAGCATTGTCAGCTACGCCGGCCAGGTACAGTTTGGCGTCGTGGCCGATGAGGCAGTAATGGCCGATCCCGAAGAGTTCCTCAACGACTGTCTGCAGGAACTGGCGCAGTTCCCCGGCGATTAACCCGCCGGGTCGTACTCCCAAAGTTTCATTTCCACTGCCTCCCAAATGAGCAGAAAACCTGCTCCCTGGAAGCATTTTCCCCCTCCCGTGCATCACCGACCATGGAATTCAGGCGACAGACCGCGCCTGGAGTGTCCGGATAACCCGGATCTCCGATCCCAGATTTCCAAAAACAACCGGGGGAACTATGAAAAACAATAACGTCAGAAAGTCAGGGTTAGCCATCGCCATGGCAGCAGCCATGGGCGCAAGCGCAGGGGCCAATGCCGCTGTCGAGCTGTATAACCAGGATGGCACCAGCTTTTCCGTGGATGGCTACTTCAACGCGTTCTACGTAAACCGCGACGACAAGCAGAACGACGTTCGGGATTCCCGCATCAAGATGGGCTTCCTGCCGAACACTATCGGTTTTAACTTCAGCAAGGACATGGGTGATCTGACCCTGGGGGGACGTTCTTCGTTCTGGACCACTATCAATGACAGCCTCGACACGCCCACTGATACTGCCATCGATGTGCGGCAGTTCTACGCTACGGTGGACGGCGATTTTGGCCAGGTGCTGATCGGTAAGGACTTCGGCCTGTACGCCCGATCCAATATCTTCCTGGACGAGATCCTGATGGGATTCGGTTCCCCGGGCGTTGCCGGTGGCGTTTCCTTCGGCAATATCCGCGCTGGCTATCCGTACCCGACACCCTCAGCTCAGATTACCTACCGCTCGCCGGATATGAGCGGCCTCAAAATCGCGGCCGGCGTGTTGGATCCCGCCGACACGGTGACCGGCGCCAACGATGAAAACTCAGCGCCCCGTTTCGAGTCCGAGGTAACCTACAACGCCAACCTTAACGATGTGGCCATTACCGGGTGGGTGAACGGGCGCTACCAGTCTGCCGAAAACGGCACCACCACCGTCGACAGCACAGGCCTTGGCTACGGCGTCAAGGCGTCGGTCGCGGGGCTGACCCTGGCCGCTTCTGGTTTCACCTCCAAGGGTGACAACCCGGTACTGATCGGCAACGGTGCGGTGACCGAAGACGATGCCGACGGCTTCCTGGTTCAGGGCTCCTACGCCTTCGGAGCCAATCGTGTGGTGCTGTCCTACGGCGAGACGGATGCGGAAATCCTGAACCTGGAGACCGAGAGCACCACGCTTGGCTTCTTCCACGATGTAAACAGCAACTTCAAGCTGGTGGCCGAGTACAACATGTACGAAGACAACAACCGCACCACCGGTGCAACCACCACTGAGGCGGATACCATCGCCCTTGGCGCCATCGTGATGTTCTAAGCACTATCCGGCGTTGCGGGTGGCAGGAGGCCGCTCGCCGCGCCGGTTTGTCTAAGACTAAAGTGCCGGTTTGCCTGAAGGGAAACCGGCAGCGCCATCAGACATTGATTCAGGAGGCAGTTTAATCAATGGCTTACGATCATTTTGGCGCGCCCATTAAAAGCACTGAAGTCGCATTGGCTGCGTTTACGGATGCCGTAGAATCGGTGAAAAGTCATCCGTTCTCGGGATCTGCGTTTATGAAGCCAGCGACGACCCTGCCCGCGGTCCGGGTAGCGAGCTCCAGTGTTCGCGATCCGATGTTGGCCGCTACCAATCTCGCCAGCCAGCTCAGCCACGAGCACCTTGGCTGTGTGCTGTTCTTCTGTTCAGCGGAGTACGACCTGGGTCGACTTGGTAGTGCCCTTGAACACAGCTTTCCGGGCGTGCGCGTCTGCGGCTGCACCTCCGCCGGGGAGATCACCCCGGAGGGCTATGGGCGTGGATGCATCACCGCCATCGGATTCGACCGCCGCTATTTCGCCATCGACTGTGAGCTGATCCGCGAACTGGACCGGTTCACCCTGCAGGATGCCCAGGGCGTGATCGACGGCCTGCTTTCGACTTGCCGGGATGCCAGGCTGGCACCGGTCAAGGGCAACACCTTTGCCATCACGCTGCTGGACGGCCTGTCCAGCCGTGAAGAGCTGGTGCTGGCAACGCTCAACTCGGCCCTTGGCAGCATTCCCCAGTTTGGCGGTTCCGCCGGCGACGATGAACGCCTGGCCAACACCCATGTGTTTTTTGATGGCGAGTTCCACACCGGAGCCGCCACGGTATTGCTGGTGAACACGCCACTGGATTTCCGGGTGTTTTCCACACACCACATGGTTGAGCGTCGTGAAAAGCTGGTAGTGACGGACGCCTGCGCGGAAAGCCGCACGGTGTACGAGCTCAATGCCGAGCCGGCGGCCGATGCCTATGCCCGGGCGGTAGGTGTAGATGTTGATGCCCTGGATCGCAAGGTGTTCGCGCTGCGGCCAATGGGCGTGAAAATCGGCGGCCACTATTTTGTCCGCTCGGTGCAGCGGGTGAACCCGGACAAGAGCCTGACCTTCTACTGTGCGGTGGAAACCGGGATTGTAATGACCGCCATGGAGCCGGAATCCCTGCTGGACAGCGTTCGCACGCAGATCGAGGCGGCGGAGAAGGTCGTCGGGCCGCCCCTGGTCACTATCGGCTGCGACTGCTTTCTGAGGCGCCTGGAGGCAGAGCTGACCGGCGAGGTGGAGGCGGTCTCGGAGTTCCTCCGCCACCACAATGTGATTGGCTTTAATACCTACGGCGAGCAGTTCGACGGTATGCACATCAACCAGACGTTTACGGGGGTGGTCATTGGCCAGCCTGATGTCCGTTCCGGACAAGATTGAAGCACCCGTCGAGGACGAACGGGACCGGCGGATTGCCGAGCTTGAGGCAGAGAACGAGCGCCTGAAGCGGATTCGTGATGCTCTGATTGTTCGGGTGGAGTCCGGCTCGGCCCACAAGCCGGAGCCCTATGCCGCCTTTGAACACTCGGTGGTACTGGCCGAGCAGGTTCGCGAGCGAACCGAGGCTTTGAATCAGGCCATGGACCAGCTCAAGGGCAGCAACAAGGCCCTGAACCGCGCCCGGGAAGAAGCCGAAACCACCCGTCAGAGACTGAGCGACGCCATCGAGAGTATTGCCGATGGCTTTGTGCTGTTCGATAACCAGCATTGCCTGATCCAGAGCAACAGCCGGTTCCGCAGTTACTGGCGCCACGCCGGCGTTGATGCGCCGGGCCAGGGTACCCGGATTTCAGAGGTGAAGCGGCAGGCGGTGGCTTGCGGTCTGGTTCTCGAGGAGCACAGCCACCCCGACTCGGAAGGCGTGGTGTTCCTGCTGGCCAACGGCCGCTGGGTTCAGGTGACCGAGAGACCGACCCGGGAAGGTGGATTGGTCGTGCTCTACTCCGACATCACCGATGTGAAGAACAGCGAAATGGCCCGGCGGATCAAGGCGCTGGAAGAGAGCGAGCGCTGGATCCGGGTGGTGACCGACCATGTTCCCGCGCTGATTGCCTACATCGGGGCCGACATGACCATCCAGTTCTGCAACAAGGTCTATGCCTCCTGGTACGGGCGCAAAGGCGAGTCGCCACTGGGTAAACGGCTCAACGAGGTCCATTCGCCGGAATTCTACCAGCGGTTACTTCCCCAGATTCTTGATGTCATGGACGGCCACAACGTCACTTTTGAGTTCGAGGAGACCGGAGAGCAGGGTGAGGTGCGCCATATGCTGCGCTCCTATGTGCCGAACTTCGATGAGCAGGGCGACATCATCGGTTTCTTTGTACTGATCCGGGACATCACCGACCGCCGGAAGACCGCACTGGCACTGGAACAGGCCTATGACAACCTGGAACGGCGGGTGAAGGAACGTACTGCGGCGCTCACGGGTCTGAACAGTCAGCTGCGCCAGGAAATCACCGAGCGGGCTGCCGTGGAGGCACGGCTTCGGGATGCCAAGCTGGAGGCCGAGCGGGCCAACCTCTCGAAAACCAAGTTCCTGGCTGCGGTCAGCCACGACCTGCTGCAGCCTCTGAATGCAGCGCGCCTGTTCACAAGTGCGCTCCTGGAACAGTCTTTCGGGCCCAAGGCGGAAGGCCTGGTCCGGTCGGTGAGCACCTCGCTGGACGATGTCGAAAACCTGCTGGGCACCCTGGTGGATATCTCCAAGCTCGATGCCGGCGTGATCAAGCCGGATGTCACCGCCTTCGATCTACGCGATCTGCTCAACAATATCGCCCGGGAATTCCGGCAGATGGCCATGGCCGAGGGCCTGCAACTGGACTTTGTTGCCAGCTCGGCGATCGTGGAGTCGGATTCCCAGTTGCTGGCGCGAATTCTCCGGAATTTCCTGACCAACGCCATCCGCTATACCGGCAATGGCCGGGTGCTGCTCGGCGTTCGTCGGCAAAAGGATCATGTGCTTTTGCAGGTGTGGGATACCGGCCCCGGTATTCCCGAAGACAAGCTCACCGAGATCTTTCAGGAATTCAAACGCATCCGCCCGTCAGGCTCTCAGCCCGATAAAGGCCTTGGACTTGGCCTGGCCATCGTGGATAAAATCTCCCGAATGCTGGGACACGAGGTGACGGTGAATTCCATCGAGGGCAGGGGCTCAGTCTTTAGCGTTCGGGTCCCGGTCGGCAAACTGAAGCCCCGGCAACCGACGGCCGACCAGAACCGGGCCGTGTCTTTCGATAGTGGTCTTGGCGGGGCCCGGATCTGGGTGATCGACAATGACCAGTCTATCTGCCAGGGCATGCAAACCCTGCTCGAGGGTTGGGACTGCCAGGTAGTAACGGCGGTGTCTCTGGAGGATCTCGAACGCCAAGTTGACCCGGCCAGCAGTGCGGTGGACCTGATCCTGGCGGACTACCATCTGGACAACGATGAGAACGGCGTGGATGTGGTGGCGGAGATCAATGGCCGCCGGAGATGCCCGGCGCCGGTGGTGATGATTACCGCCAACTACACCAATGAGCTCAAGCAGCATATCCGCGAACTTGGGCACCTGTTGATGAACAAGCCGGTGAAGCCCCTGAAGTTGCGCAGTGCGTTGAGTCATCTGCTGAGAAGTTGAGATCGGAGGTAGGTGTCGGGTTACGGCTGCGCCTAACCCGACAAACACGCCACCCTACCGCTTCAGATACTGACTGAAATCCACATCACTGGCAGACAGAATCGCCTGCACCCGGTTGTGAACCCCCAGCTTGCGCAGTATCGCCGACACATGGGCCTTCACCGTGGTCTCGGCAATGTTCAGGTTATAGGCGATCTGCTTGTTGGATTCGCCCTTGGACATGCGCTCGAGCACCAGTAGCTGGCGGCGGGTCAGGGAGTTGAGCAGCTCCGGTGAAATCGGGTTGTCTTCATTGCGACTGCGCCGGGTATTGCTTTCCTTGCCGGTTCGGATGATGTCCGAGGGCAGGTAGACATTGCCGTTCAGTATCTGCTGGATGGCCTCGGTCATCTGCGCCCGGGGCGAGGATTTGGTAATAAACCCGCAGGCACCGTAGGTAATCGCTTGCAGCACCACCTGCTTGTCTTCCTCGGCAGAGACAATCACCACCGGAATGGTCGGGGCTTCGTTGCGCAGGGTGATCAGGCCGTTAAGCCCATGCATGCCGGGCATGTTCAGGTCCAGCAGGATGAGGTCCAGGTCGTCGTTCTCACGGGTAATGTCGAGAGCACTGTCCAGATCGTCGGTTTCGATGATCTCGCTGCCTTCGAAACCAGAAGCGATAACACTGCTGATGGCCTCACGAAACAGTGGGTGGTCGTCGGCAATCAGAATCTTGTAAGCCGGCTCCATGGATGGGTCTACCTGTTTGTTTTCAGTATCGGGTATCTTTTCCGAATCATGATAGCGGTTTTCGGAAGCATGATGGCAGTTTTCGGTAGAGAGTGCGGCATCGAGCTCGTTCAGCATGGCGGCCTCCTGTGCAGAGAATCGCCGGAATCGGTTCCGATCCTCTGTTTATTATTGTGATGGTTTCATTACACGCCATCTTGGTCTCGGGTTGAATGCGACCATCGCACCAAAAAACAGGCACCAAAGTACTATTCTTGCCGGGCTATGGGCTTCGTATCGTGAAGCCATGTGCCTACAACCAACAAAAACACCAGTCTCCCAACCCTCTTTTGCCGATCGCTGGATCAAAAAGGGAGTGGCCGCCCTGGTGTGCCTTATCTTCAGTCTCGCAGGTGGTGCTCAGGCGGGGGAAAGGGCCTCAGAGCTACCCGTTCTGTCCGTCAGCGTATTGCAGTTCGGCACGGCCCATTGGGAGCTTGACCACATACTGCATCGGGGATTGGATCGGGAGAATGGCTACCGGCTGGACCTGAAACCGGTAGCCAACCTGCCGGCCTCCCGGCTGGCGGTCACCAGCGGCTCGGTGAATGGCGCTGTGGCCGACCTGCTGTGGGCGCAGTCCCGGTTCCAGGCGGGCACGCCCTACCTTTATGTTCCGTTTTCATCCCAGATAGGCGATATCGTCGTTGATGAATCCTCTTTGATCCGCTCAGTGGAAGATCTGCAGGGTAAGCGCATCGGCGTCGCCGGTGGACCGGACAGCAAGGGCTGGATACTGCTCCAGAAAGTCGCGCAGCGGCAGGGCATCGACCTGGAGGAATCCGCAAAGATCCAGTTTGCTGCTCCGCCGCTGCTCAGCCAGGCTCTAAAGCGGGGACAGGTAGACGTAATCGTCACCTACTGGCATTTCGCGGCCCGGCTCCGGGGTGAGGGTGGCTGGCGGTCGGCTTTCAGCATGGCCGATCTGCTCACTGAGCTTGACCTGGATCGCAACCTGCCGGTGCTTGGATATGTGTTTTCAGAACGTTGGGCGCAAGAGCATGGCCCCCTGATTGATGGTTTCGCAGCCTCCCTGCAACAGGCCAAAGCCGAGCTGTCGAACAGTGAATCACCCTGGCAACGCTTGCGTCCCCTGATGGGTAATCCTGAAGATGGCATCTTCACGGCATTGCGCGAGGGCTTCGTCGCCGGGACTCCTGCGCCCCAAACAGACCAGCGAATCGCGGACCTGCAGCGTTTGATGACCCTCACCGGCGCCGACCCGAACAACCTTATGCCGGCTTCTCTGTTTTACCGGAGCCAGCCGTGAAAGGCCGAGTCGGCCGCCCGCCGCTATGGAGCTACTGGATAGTTCTGCCCTCTTTTGTTGTGCTCTGGGCGATAACCGCCTGGCTACTTCAGTCGCCTCTGCTACCAACGCCCCTGAGTGTACTGGACACCCTGGCTCGGGAATCGGCGACAGGCGAGCTCTGGAATCATCTGGGCGCGACCCTCGCCCGTGTGTTGGTCGCCTTTATTCTGGCCATGGTTATTGGCACCGCCATCGGCATCGTGATGGGCCGTTCACAAACCACCAATGCCCTGTTCGATCCCTTGCTGGTGTTGTTACTCAACCTGCCGGCGCTGGTCACCATCATCCTTATGTATGTCTGGTTCGGCCTGGTGGAAGTGGCGGCCGTGATGGCCGTCGTAATCAACAAGGTGCCCAACGTGGCAGTAACCGTTCGCGAAGGCGCCCGCAGCCTCGACTACCGGCTGGAAGAGATGGCTACCGTATATCGTTTCACCCGCTGGCAACGATTACGGGAAGTGTGGGTGCCGCAGCTGTTTCCCTACCTCATGGCCGCCACCCGGGGTGGTCTCGCCCTGATCTGGAAGATTGTTCTTGTAGTGGAACTGTTGGGCCGCTCCAGCGGCGTCGGCTTCCAGCTGCACATGGCGTTTCAGGTATTCGACGTGGCCGCCATTCTGGCCTATAGCCTGGCGTTCATAGCCGTTGTTCAGCTGATCGAACTGGCCATCCTGCAGCCCCTCGAGCGTCGATCCAGCCGCTGGCGTCAGCCGGAGGCGGCCCATGCTTGAACTCAGAATCGCCGGCCGTGATTTCGGCCAGCCGGTGCTTGGCGAGGTGTTTGCAACCATCGACCGAGGCGACCGCATCTGCCTGCTTGGACCTTCGGGTATCGGCAAGACCACACTGCTGAACGCCATTGCCGGTCTCGACAAATCGGTTCCACAGGAGGCGGTTATTGGGCGCGACAAACTTCGGGTGGGCTATCTGTTCCAGGAGCATCGTCTGCTGCCGTGGAGAAGTCTGGATGCGAATCTGAGGCTGGTTGGCGCCAGCGAAGAGGAGGCCAAGGGCTTGTTACAACAGGTGGGATTGTCGGGTTACGGCGATTACCTGCCGGATCAGCTCTCCCTGGGAATGGCCAGAAGGGCGGCACTGGCCCGTTGCCTGGCCGTGAAACCTGACTTGCTGCTGCTGGACGAGCCGTTTGCGTCACTGGATCCGGTCATGGCGGGTGAACTCAAGGCGCTGATAGCCGGGATTCTGGATTCGCATCCGGATATGGCGATGATCTGCGTTACCCATGATGGCGGGGATGCGGAGATCCTGGCGAACCGTCTGTGGTATCTCGACGGCAAGCCCGCTCAGTTACAGTGGGATAGTTCGGTAGGCGAACCCGGGTTGGTCGACGGGCTGCTTGGCAGGCTTCGTGGCCTGGATTTGGCCGGCTCCTGAATCCGTGTAAGTCAGCTTTCGGGCATTATGCGGGCTTCCCGCCCAGTATTTTCGTGCGTTGCGGACGAAAGCCGGCTGTGGCAAAAAACGCCAGGAAAACAGTCACACCTGCGGTAATCCCATAAGCCATCGGATTCCACTCCAGATACAGGGAAAACCGGATCGCCTCCACCGCGTGGGTAAACGGGTTGAACTGGCAGATCCAGTACAGCCAGGGGCTGGCCTCGTTCATGCGCCAGAGCGGATAGAGCGCCGAAGACATGAAGAACATCGGGAAGATGACAAAGTTCATCACCCCGGCAAAGTTCTCCAACTGCTTGATCCACGTGGCGATCAGCAGCCCCAGGGCGCCCAGCATCAGGCTGGTCAGAATCAGCGCCGGCAACACCGCCAGGTAGCCCCACAACGGCGGCTCGACATCCACCAGCAGAGCCAACAGCAAAAACACATACACCTGCCCGATGGACACCACACCCATAGCCAGCAGTTTGGTGACCAGCAGGAAAGGCCGGGGCAGGGGGCTCATCAGCAGCACCCGCATGCTGCCCAGTTCCCGGTCGTAAACCATGGACAGGGCACTCTGCATGCTGTTGAACAGGATGATCATTCCGCACAGCCCGGGGGCGATGTAGGTCTCGTAGGTGATGTAGGTTTCATAGGGCGGGATGATGGAAATGCCCAGCACCGCCCGGAACCCGGCAGCGAACACCACCAGCCAGAGCAGTGGCCGGACCAGAGCGCTGGCAAAGCGGGTGCGCTGCTGCCAGAAGCGCAGCCATTCCCGTGTCTGGATACCTACAAAACAGTGCCAGTAGTGAGCTGCTTTCATATCAACCGGCTCCGGTCAGGGCGTGGAAGGTTTCGGCCAGATCGCGGGTGCCTTCGGCGTCGCAGATGGCCTGGCCATTACCGTCAGCCAGCAGTTGGCCCTGGTGCAGGATCAGTACCCGGTCGTCGGCGCGAACTTCTTCAATCAGGTGGGTGGCCCAGAGTACGGTCAGGCCGTCTTCTTCACACAGCGTTCGAACGTGTTCGTTGAGCGCCTTGCGGCTTGCAACGTCCAGGCCCACCGTGGGTTCGTCGAGCAACAGCAGCGAGGGCTCATGCAGGAGAGCCCGGGCGATTTCCACTCGCCGGCGATGGCCACCGTTGAGCTGGCGGACGGCATCTTTGGCGCGCTCCAGCAGGTTGAAGCGTTCCAGTTCCCGATCACCCCTGGCTCTGGCTTCTTTGCGGGACAGCCCGTGCAGAGCGGCGTGGTATTGCAGGTTCTGGCGAACGGTCAGGTCCAGGTCCAGCGCGTTCTGCTGGAACACCACGCCGATCTGGCGCATGGCCTCGGCCGGCTGCTTTTTCAGGGATTGGCCGCCCAGCCGAATGTCGCCCTGCTGCAGAGCCAGAAGCCGTGTGAGCAGACCAAACAGGGTAGACTTACCCGCGCCGTTGGGCCCGAGCAGGGCATGAAAACGGCCAGAGGTCAGCGCAAAGCTGACCTCCCGGAGCACCGGCTTGTCGCCGTAACGAAAGCTGAGGTTGCTCGCTTCAATGGTCATGAGGTTGGATCGATCACCACACCCCACGGGTAGCGGCCTACCTTGATGGATTTAATGACCTTCAGGTCTTCCACGTCGATCACAGACACATCGCCGGACACGCCGTTGGTGGTGTAGAGGTGCTTTTCGTCCTTGTCGAGATCCAGCTGCCACACCCGGGCGCCAACCAGCAGATAGTCCAGAACCTCGTAGGTCTGGGCATCCACGACGGCCACGTGGTTGGAGGGGCCGAGCGCCACGAACGCGTATTTGCCATCGGAGGTCAGTTCAATGCCCACCGGCTGGACCCGATCCTGGTTTACGCCGGGCACCTTGAAGGACATCTCATGGATCTGCTCCAGGTTGTCCACGTCGATGATGTGCACGGTGCCTCCGATTTCGGCAGACGCCCAGGCAATCTTGCTGTCCCTGGTGAACTCCACATGGCGAGGCCGCTGACCTACGACGATGTTCTTCTCGATCTCGAAGGTCTCCGTGTTGATCCAGTGCAGCATGCTGGTGGTCTCGGAGGTGTTCACCGCCCACTTGCCGTCCGGGCTCACGGCCATGCCTTCCGGCTCGATGCCCACGTCGATCTGGGCCAGCACATCCTTGGTGTCGACGTCCACTACGGTCACGATGGCATCGTCTTCATTGGCAATGTACAGGTGCTTGTTGTTCGGATGCAACGCAAACTGCTCCGGATCTTCGCCCGAGGGCAGGGTGTCCACAATCTTGCGGGTGGCCAGGTCCAGTACCTGCACCGTGTCGTCGTCACTGGCGCAGATATAGAGCTTGCTGTAGTCCTTGGAGAGCAGGATGCCCCGGGGGCGCTGGCCAACATCGATGGTTTCGATCACTTCCTGGGTCTCGGTATCAATCACCGAGAGGGTGTTGTCTTTCTCGTTGGAGACATAGGCCACGCTGGCCAGAGCCGGTGTCGACAGGCAGATCATCGCGGCCAGGGCAGTGCGCTTGAACAGGGTTTTCATGGGGTAACTCCTTCTTGTTTTGAAAATGGGCAACCCGCGGGTCAGCCGTTGATCCGACACTCGCTCTCGGGCCGGTCAAAGCCGAGGGTGTCCAGTTCGGTATTCGGGTGCAGAAAGCCTTCGAACGGCGCGGTGGCCACCAGCCCTCTGGGGTGAACCAGGGGAATGGGCTGGCGCATCTGGCCATTCCAGTCCCGGAACGTGACTTTGCGACCCTTGAACGCGGCCAGCTGGAACTTGTCGCTGAACAGGAAGTTCCGGATCTCGCCGGGCTTCGCGGAATTCAGGTCGGTCACGGCAGTACCGATGGCGCGAATGGCCGCCCAGGCGGCGTAGTCTTCGCTGTTCATGTTCCGATCGGCCAGTTCGCGGAACCGGTTCTGCAGTTGCGCTGCGCCCCAGCTCTCCACTACCCGGTGCCAGGTGACCGGCGACATGCCCTGGGTGCCCATCACCGGGCGTGGCAGCCAGGTGTTGAATGGCACGTACTCGCCAAAATCGCCCCGCACATCGGCCACCACCACCGCGTCGTAATCGCTGGCCTGAGTGAACAGCGGCAGCTCTTTGGAGGCCGTGCGGCGGAGATCAGCGTCAAAGGTCCAGGGCTTGTCCTCGACAATCTCGAGTCCGAAGCGCTTGGCAGAGCGGCGGAAGGCATCGGCCCAGCCCTTATCGGCGTCGGTCGGCCCGGTAATCAAAAACACCTCATCCCAGCGTCGCTGATTCAGCCACTGGCCGAGGGCGTCCGTGAGCATGGAATAGCTGGGCATGGTGTGCAGCAGATTGACGTGGCACTGGCCGGTGCGTAGGGCATCGTCTTTGGCCCCGGCGTTGAAGATCAGGGTGTTATCACCGGCTTTTTCGGTAAGGGTTTTCAGGGTTGACGCCGGCGCATTCACCACGAACAACTCCAGGCCGTTCTCGCGCATGGCATCAAAGGCCGCAATAGCTGCTTCTTCCGAGTCCGCCACGTTACTCTGCATCGAGTAAGTCTGGCCCAGAAACCTGCCGGTGGTGCTGTTGTCGTTGATGGCCAGTTCTGCGCCCCTCAGGCCGGCGTCCTCAGGTTCCGGGATCACATTGGACAGCACCGGTCCCTGATCCGGCACCCACTGCAGATAGCCGATCTGCACATCGAGGGATTCCGCCTTCAACGGTGTTGCTGCTACCAGGGCGATCAGTGAAGTGGCCGTTGTCCGGGAAAGAACAGACATGGGTTTCTCCGGTTTGTTGTTGTGCTTCCAGCTTAGAGAAGGGCAAAAGCAGCGAAAATATTCAGAAAGTAGGAAAGTGGCGGTACTAAAGAACTATTCCGGTGAATTCTCCCGCCCTTAGCATGGATGTAGAGACGCTGTTTACTCGCAACGGATAAAAACAATGACCGTATACCGGAAGATTTCCCTGTTGATGCTGGCGGTTTTCCTGCTCGTCTACTTGCTTGGAGCGCTGCTCTATACCCAGCAGGCCCGACATGATGTTCAGCGGGAACTTGATGGCGTTACCGTTCTGGCTCAGAGTCTCGATAGCCCCGAACGTCTTCCCGGATCCGTTGTCAGTGGTCTTCGTCATCTGAGGCCGTCTGATAACGAGGAATCCGGAAAAGGCGGGGACGTGCCGGCCTGGTTTTTCGAGCTGATTGCCGGCGATGCCTCGCGGCCGTTGATTAACGGCTGGCAGGTTGATCCCGCCGATGAGGTGGAGGAAATCTGGGAAGGGTTCCTCCTGATTTCGGGCGCCTATGCCATTGGTATGGGCCTTTGTTTTCTTGCCCTGTTTTTCATCATTCGGCGCGGCGTACGTACTCTTGCCAGTCTGTCAGAGGCCATGGGTGCGGTTTCGACAGGTCAACTGACATCCCGGCTTCCCCGTCAGGGCGAACAGGAACTGGACGCGCTGGTTTGCCGGTTCAATTCCATGGCCGGGGCCCTCGAGTCGGAACAGCAAACGGTGAGCCGACTGCTTAACGAACTCCTGCAATTACAGGATCGGGAGCGCGAACACATCGCCCGGGTGCTGCACGATGATCTCGGCCAGTACCTGACGGGCATTCGGGCCCAGGCCCGCAGTCTGCTCTACGATCCGGACCTCGGTGACCGCCAGAAGCAGCAGGCCAGGGATCTGGCGGAACACTGTGAGACTGTCCAGAAACACTTCCGGCACCTTTTGCAGGAGCTGCATCCCCTGGTGATGGAACAGCTGGGCCTCGGCAGTGCCATTCGCCATCTGACTGAACAATGGCAACAGCTCAGCGGGCTTGAATGTCGCCTGGCGATGGACGAGCGCCTGCCCGATTTCACCGGGGAGCAGCAGACCCACCTGTATCGTTTCCTTCAGGAAGCCCTGAATAATGTTTCCCGTCATGCAAAAGCTTCCTGCGCCACGCTGGCCGTTGCCCGCAATGATAACGAGCTGAGCATCGAGTTGCGCGATGATGGCGTGGGCAATGATCAACTGCCCGGCAATGCCGGCCTGGGCGTGCGTTCCATGTGCGAGCGAGCCCGCTGCCTGGGGGGCGAAGTGAAGTTTCTGAGCCGATTGGGCGAGGGAACCCGAATCCGGCTGGCCGTGCCGCTGACTCCAGGTACCGGAGGTGTTTCATGAAACTGATGATTGTGGATGACCACCAGGTCGTGCGACAGGGCATTGCCAATCTGCTGCGCTCCATGCTGCCGGCAGTGGCCATCACCGAGGTCGACAACGGTCAGGATGCCGTGGCCCGCTATGGCGAGCTGCGGCCCGATGTGGTGCTGCTGGATATGGGGTTGCCGGATATCTCCGGGCTGGAGGTTGGGCGACGATTGCGCCAGCGCTGGCGGGGGGCGGCGATCCTGTTCTTTACCATGCACGATGAATTGCCCATGGTGCGTCAGGCGCTGGATGTGGGAGGGCTCGGTTTTGTCTCCAAGAGCTGCGCGCCCGAGGAACTCGCGGAAGCTGTGAAGCGGGTGGCATCGGGCCAACCGTACATCGAGCATCCGATTGCCACACGTCTGGCGATGAATCAGGAGCGGCCGGTCGATCACCGCCTCCGGGATATGACCCAGCGGGAAATGGAAGTATTGCTGATGTACGCCAGAGGGGAGAGCCTGGGCGGAATCGCCGAACGCCTGTGTGTCAGCAGCAAGACCGTGTCCAACCACCTGGCGGGGCTGAAAAGCAAGCTGCAGGTTTCGTCCTCCGTGGAGTTGATTCACCTGGCGGTCGATGCCGGCCTGATTCGCTATGGCCAACTGGAGGAAGCGAGGCGGGTCTGAGCCCGCCCCGGATCACCAATCAAAGGGGCAGGCGGTACAGCCCTCCATGTAGGTGCCCTCGAAGGTGGCGTAGTGGATCCGGCTTCCGGTCAGGTCCGCGTCCGCCAGGTTCGCCAGCCCCAGCTTGGCTTCCTGAAGGTTTGCCCCCCTGAGGTTGGCCCCCTCCAGATTCGCCTTCGGCATCCAGGAAATCTCGAAACTGCTGAACGGCATGGTGGCGTTGACCAGCGTGGCACCTGAAAAGCGGGAGAAGTCGAAGTTTGCTCCGGTCAGATCTGCGCCGCTGAAGTCCGCACCCTGGGCAAACAGGTATTCGCCCTGCATCCCCTGTAACCGGGCATTCCTCAGTGACGCGCCCCGCATGCTGGCCCGGTAGACCTGCAGGCGGTATCCGGTGACGTTGTCGAGGTTTGCCCCGTCGAGGTTGGCACCTCGCAGGCTGGTGTGGCTCAGGTTGGCGCCCGACAGGTTGGCACCGCGGAAGTTGGCGGAGCGCAGATCCATGTTCGACAGGTCCACGCCCTTAAGGTCAGCGCCGGGGCAACGGGTCTCCCTTTCCAGTTTGCAGCCGTTGATGACCGGCGCCTGATCAAGGTCGGCCATGTAATCGCCGGCCAGCGCTGGTGTAAACGCGAGTATCAGTGAGGCTGTTATGATGGGTCTCATGGGTTCACTCCCGAATCGATCTTAAAAAGGGGCCTGGCGAGACGCCAGGCCCGAACCGGAGGAAAATTAGCGGGAGGCCTGTGCCCAGGAGGGCATCTTGAAGACCCAGAAAGACCCGCCCTGAGAAATGGGCTTGGTCAGCTCGGCCATGTCGCCACCCCACAGAGGAACCGCGCCGCCGTAGCCGGAAGCAACCCCGATGTACTGCTCACCGTCCATCTCCCAGGTAATCGGCGAGGAGATGATTCCGGAGCCGGTCTGGAACTTCCAGAGCTCCTCCCCGGTTTCCGCATCGAAGGCTTTCAGGAAACCGTCGCCGGTCCCGGTGAACACCAGGCCACCCTTGGTGGTCAGGACGCCGGCCCAGAGCGGCAGCCGCTCCTTGTGCTCCCACTCGATCTCACCGGTGAGCGGATTCATGGCGCGAAGGATGCCCACATGGTCGTCATACATGCGCTTGATCCGGAAACCCTGGCCCAGGTAGGCGGCGCCTTTCTTGTAGGTGACTTCCTCGGTCCAGTAATCCTCTTTCCAGTGGTTGGCGGGTACATAGAACAGCCCGGTATCCTGGCTGTACGCCATGGGATTCCAGTTCTTACCACCCAGGAATGGAGGAGACACCTCGATGGATTCGCCGCGGGTTTCGCCTTCAGCAACCGGTGGCGGGCGTTGCCCCTTCCGCTCTACAGGACGACCATCCTCTCCGATGCGTTCAGCCCAGGTAATGTTGTCCACAAACGGAAAACCTTTCTTGAATTCACCGTTCTCACGGTCGACCACGTAGAAGAAGCCGTTGCGGTCGGCATGGGCCGTAGCTTTGACTGTTTCGCCGTTCTCGTCGTACTCAAACAGCACCAGCTCGTTGTTGCCGGAAAAGTCCCAGGCATCGTTTGGCGTGTGCTGGTAGAACCACTTCACTTCGCCGGTAGTGGGGTCTACACCCACCTGGCCGGAGGTGTACAAATTGTCGTAGTCGGCAGGGTCACCGCCGGGGGATGTGCGTTTCCAGGTATTCCAGGGCGCTGGGTTGCCGGCACCAATGATGATGGTGTTGGTTTCCGCGTCAAAGCTGGCGCTTTGCCAGGGGGCGCCGCCGCCATGGCTCCAGGCCTCCACCTTGCCGGTTTCGGTGTTGGGATCATCTGGCCAGCTGGGCGCACGAGGGTCGCCGGTCGGCGTGCTCTTTTCGCCATTGAGGCGGCCGTAGTGGCCTTCAACGAATGGTCGCATCCAGACTTCCTTGCCGGTATCCGGGTCCCTGGCAAACAATTTGCCAACAACGCCGAACTCATCCCCCGAGGAGCCGTGAATCAGCAGGACCTTCCCGGTTTTTTGATCTTTTACCAGGGTGGGGGCGCCGGTCATGGTGTAGCCGGCTTCATGATCGGCAAACTTCTCACGCCAGACCACTTTGCCGGTGTCTTTGTTCAGGGCAACGATGCCGGCATCGAGGGTTCCGAAGAACACCTTGTCGCCAAAAATCGCCGCTCCGCGATTCACCACGTCGCAACAGGGGCGGATGCCTTCAGGCAGGCGGTGGGTGTATTCCCAGAGGCGTTCACCGGTTTTCGCGTCCAGCGCGAAGAGACGCGAGTAAGAGCCGGTAATATAGACCACACCATCATGAACCAGGGCCTGGGATTCCTGGCCCCGTTGTTTCTCATCGCCAAACGAAAACGACCAGGCCGGAACCAGGCGCTCGACGTTATCCCGGTTGATGGTGGTCATGGGGCTGTAACGCTGTGCCTTCGGACCAATGCCATAGCCCAGGACGTTTTCCGGCGTCTGCGCGTCATTGGCAATGTCGTCCCAGGTCACGTCTTTGGCGTGAACCTGGCTGGCGAGGCCGGCCGCTGAGCTCAGGGCCAGGGCCATTCCAATCCCGCGAAGCAGCGGGTGTTTGCGTGTTTTGATGTTCATAATCTTTCCCCTTGGTTTTTGTTGTAACCATCGTCTTGCTCATGGCATCGACGCTCCGAGTATTGGCGCGTACTCGTGCTGGTGGCGACGGAAAAAGCCATCGGGGTTGCGGGAAAATAGCCTTAAAAGCCGGGAAAAGTTCCCGAAACGCAGCCTTCATCATGAAAAGTGGTCAGTTTCCGGGTTTTTTCCGGATGCCTCGTGCTTTGGCCTTCGCTCCGACCGTCTACTACCAAGGAACTAAGCCAAAACCCCCAAAGTGGCATTCGGATTGGGTTCCTGGATTCCTAGACTGGGGATCAGCAAGTTGGCATCAGACAAATCCAATAGCCAACCACGGGGAATCCAATAACAGAGGTAAGACCAATGGGAATGTCCTTTTCACTTAAAGCGATCATGGCAGCGGCCATGGCTGGCGTGGCCGGTTTCGCGATTGCGCACGGCAATGTCACACCACAGGAAGTGGATACGGGCAATCTGCCGGAGCTGGGCGACGAAGTGCGCATCGAAAACCCGTTCCGTGAAGGTAATGAGTTCGGCGAATTCAACGCCCAGGCGGCCAAAATCGGCGAAAGCGCTTATGCCGGTAACTGTGCAGCCTGTCATGGCATCCGGGCGATGTCTGGCGGTCTGACGCCGGATCTTCGGGAGCTGACCGAGTGGGACGACGAGTACTACATCGGTCGGGTGATGAATGGCACCGACCGTGGCATGCCGTCCTGGAAGAAAAGCATGGATCAGAATGCCATGTGGGCAATCCGCACGTATGTGGAATCGCTGCCTAAGCCGGAATAACCGTTGCGGCGTCTACCAAAACGTATGCCTGAATTCGGGTCGGCCTTGTGCCGGCCCTTCGTCGTTGGGAGATAACAATGAAAACACTGACTCGAATGCTTGCCCTTTTGCTGTTTGCCCAGGTGGTCCTGGCTCAGGAAGTTAACGACGGCAACGAACTCCTGAATCGACCTGCTGAACGCACCTACGACATCATTCTGGACTCCGGCTATCTGAAAGTCGGCGTCTACGAGAATTTCCCTCCGTACTCTTACGAGGTGGATGGTGAGCCCAGGGGCATCGACGTCGAACTTGGTCGCCGGATTGCCGAGGAAATGGGCGTGGAGTTCAAAGTCCACTGGATCACCCCGGATGAAAACCTCGGAGACGACCTGCGCAACAACGTCTGGAAAGGGCATTACCTGGCCAAGCAACGACTCGCCGATGTGATGCTGCGGGTGCCCTACGATAAGACCTACGCCTATATGCAGGATTCCACCGGTGAGTACATCAACGAACAGGTGGTGCTGTTCGGACCTTATCAGCAGGAAACCTGGCAGATCGCCTACAACCCCGAAAAGCTCGAGAGCGTCGAAACCGTGGCGGTCTTTCAATACAACCCCATCGGCGTCGAGATCGACACCCTTCCCGATTTTTACCTGACTTCCGCGTTTGGCGGTCGCATGCGAGAGAACGTGCGCCATTTCCACAAAGTCGCCGAAGCGTTCGAGGCCATGCGTAGGGGCGAGGTGAGTGCCGTCATGGGTATGCGCTCGGAAATTGACCATGAACTGGCCAAACCCGAGAACGACGGCTTCAAGTCGGCCGGTAACGGCTTCCCTGGTATTGGCAAACAGGTATGGGATGTGGGCATGGCGATCAAACACACCCATCGCCAGCTGGGCTACGCCCTGGAAGCCATCGTCGACAGGTTGGTGAAAACCGGTGAAATGAATGAGCTCATGGTTGAGCAGAATCTCAGGTACAGCGTGCCGGGCTACTATCGGGCGTTTCTGGATGAACAGGCTATAGCAAGGGCGGAAGGGGAGCTCTGATGGTTCGATCGGTGTGCGCCGGCCTCAAGTTCCGGGGTAGTCGTACTACCAAGTGATTAGAAAACCTGTTCGGGCGAGCAATTGTTGGTTTTTTCCACAAAGCCAAGAATCGTATCAGAGGCGGGAAAAGTTCCCGGTTCGGCCTGAAACGAACTCAAGAGAACTGAAAACAAGAGACTTGGAGAGCGCAACCATGAGAACCAACAAGTTCGGGATTCGCATCGCGGCCAGCGCCCTGGCCATGGCAGTATCCTACGGGGCCCATGCGGTAACCGACGAAGACATCATCAACGATCACAAGACCCCTGAGGACATTGTCAGCTACGGCATGGGTACCCAGGGACAGCGCTACAGCATCCTGGAAGATCTGAACACCAACAACGTCCAGTATCTGCAACCGGCCTGGGCTTTCTCCTTCGGCAGCGAAAAAATGCGCGGCCAGGAATCCCAGCCGCTGGTTAAGGACGGCGTCATGTACGTGACCGCTTCCTACTCCCGCATCTACGCCATCGATGCCAAAACCGGCGAAGAGATCTGGCAGTACGATGCCCGTCTGCCGGACGGCATCATGCCTTGCTGCGACGTTGTTAACCGTGGTGCCGCCATCTACGGCGACAAAATCATTTTCGGAACCCTGGACGCGAAACTGGTGGCCCTGAACAAGGACACCGGCAAGCCGATGTGGATCAAGAAGGTGGCTGACTACCAGGCCGGCTACGCGATCACCGCGGCGCCCCTGGTCGTCAAGGGCAAGGTGATTACCGGCGTTTCCGGTGGTGAATTCGGGATTGTCGGCAAGGTTGAAGCCTACGACGCCAATACCGGCGATCTGGTCTGGACCCGTCCTACCGTTGAAGGTCACATGGGCTACGTCTACAAGGACGGCAAGAAGATCGAAAACGGTATTTCCGGTGGCAAAGCCGGCGTAACTTGGCCCGGCGAAATGTGGAAGAACGGTGGCGCGGCAACCTGGCTGGGTGGCACCTACGATCCGGACACGGATTCCCTGTTCTTCGGTACCGGTAACCCGGCTCCCTGGAACTCACACCTGCGCCCGGGTGACAACCTGTTCTCCTCAAGCCGCCTGGCGATTGATCCGGACGATGGCAGCATCAAGTGGCACTTCCAGACCACGCCGAACGATGGTTGGGATTATGACGGTGTCAACGAGCTGATCTCCTTCGACTACGAAGAAAACGGCAAAACCGTCAAAGCGGCGGCCACGGCGGACCGTAACGGCTTCTTCTATGTTCTGAACCGTGAGAACGGCGACTTTATTCGCGGCTTCCCGTTCGTGGACAAGATCACCTGGGCGAAAGGCCTGGATCCCGAGACCGGTCGTCCCATATACACCGAAGGCGGTCGTCCGGGTAACCCGGCTGATATGGACGGCAAAAAAGGTGAAACCGTTGTAGCGCAGCCCGCGTTCCTGGGCGGAAAGAACTGGATGCCCATGGCCTTCAGTCAGCAGACCGGCCTGTTCTACGTGCCCTCCAATGAGTGGTCCATGGATATCTGGAATGAGCCGGTATCCTACAAGAAAGGCGCTGCGTTCCTCGGTGCAGGCTTTACCATCAAGCCGGCCAACGATGAATACATTGGTGTACTTCGGGCCATGGATCCGAAAACCGGTGAGGAAGTGTGGCGTTACGAGAACACCGCTCCGCTGTGGGGTGGCGTGATGACCACGGCCGGTGGTCTGGTATTCACCGGTACTCCTGAGGGCCATCTGAAGGCATTCGACGCCAAGACGGGCGAAGAACTTTACCGCTTCAACACCGGTTCCGGTGTGGTAGGCACGCCTGTCACCTGGACCATGGACGGCGAACAGTACGTCTCTGTAGCTTCCGGCTGGGGCGGTGCGGTTCCGCTCTGGGGTGGCGAAGTCGCCAAGGTGGTGAAGGACTTCAACCAGGGCGGTATGGTCTGGACTTTCAAACTGCCGAAGGATCGGGTTGCCAGCAACTGATCCGGACAGAAGTAAAAAGGTCGCCTTCGGGCGACCTTTTTTATTGCGCAGTCAATGACATCAGGCCGCCTGATTCCGGGCTGTCTCACTGACCGACTGGTTAATGTCTTCGAACAGGCGCCGGTCGGTCTGGCCGATCGGCAGATCGTAGGTGATGGTCGCGCCAAAGGCCTGTGGGTCGTGCGGGTCGTTCCGCACCTTGTCGAACACCAACAGACGGGTGCCCAGATAAAAACCTTCCTGTAGATCGTGGGTCACCATGAAAAGCGTTGTCCCGGTTTCCTGCCAGAGTTTGAGCAGCAGATCATGCATGTCTGCCCGGATGCCCGGATCCAGAGCGCCGAAGGGCTCGTCCAGCAGGAGTACCCGTGGCCGCATGATCAGGGACTGCGCGATAGCGAGGCGCTGCTGCATACCGCCGGAGAGTTCGTGGGGCCACTTGTGGGCCGAGGGACTCAGGCCAACGGATTCCAGCATGGCATCCACCTTCTCCAGGGCTTCCTTGCGGGCGCCGCCGAACAGCTTGCCGAGCCAGGGTTTCTGTTCCAGTTCCAGACCCATCAGCACGTTCTGGCGCACGGTCAGATGCGGGAACACCGAGTAGCGCTGGAATACGATGCCCCGGTTTCGGTCGGGCTCCCCGGGAAAGGCTTCGCCCTCCAGCAACAGTTCCCCGCGGGTCTGGGTTTCCTGGCCCAGAAGCATTTTCAGAAAGGTGGATTTGCCGCAACCGGAGGCGCCCACCAGGGTGCAGAACTCCCCCTGTTTCACGCTCAGGCTGAGGTTTTCCAGAACCACCTGATCGCCGTATTCTTTCCAGAGTTTGTTGACGGTGATAAAGCTCATCAGTGGCCTCCTGCGTTGTACCAGGGGAACAGTCTGCGATTGGCAAGGCGCAGACACTGGTCGATGACGATGGCGAGAATGGTTATCCAGATGACGTAGGGCAGGATTACGTCCATGGCCAGGTAGCGCCGAACCAGGAAAATCCGGTAACCCAGGCCTTCGGTGGAGGCAATCGCCTCGGCAGCAATCAGAAACAGCCAGGCCGGGCCCAGGCTCAGGCGTACAGCATCGATCAGTCGCGGTAACACCTGCGGCAGCGCCATTCGGGTAATAACCTGCCAGGAGTTTGCCCCCAGCGTCTGGATCTTGATCAGTTGTTCGCCTGGGAGTTCGCGAACCCGCTGCGCCACATCGCGCATCATGATCGGCGCGGTGCCGATTACGATCAGCATGACTTTGGAAAGCTCACCCAGCCCGAACACAATGAAAAGGATGGGTAATATCGCCAGCGGCGGCACCATGGACAGTGCCGAAACCAGTGGCGCCAGGTTGGCCCTGACCAGTGGCAATACGCCATTGAGAATGCCGACCACCAACGCCAGCAAGGCGGCGATGCCGACGCCCATCCCGAGGCGTGCCAGGCTGGCAGTGGTGTCCTGTACCATCAGGTAATCACCGCTACGGCGGTCTTCCTGGAACGCCATGCGTTCCACGGCGGCAGTCATCTGCTCAAGGCCGGGAAGGAGTTTGTCATTGGGGTTTTCTGCCAGCCGCTCCTGGGAGGCGAGGCTGTAGATGAGCATGATCAACAGGAAGGGAAGCAAACCCAGCAGCGTGGCGGACACTCGCCCGGGGTGATGGTTGATCATTCGCATGAATCGTCTCCTCTGGTTACACAACACGGCAAGGTCATCGCGGGTAACGGCGTCCCTTGCGATTCAGTCTCCCGGGCTTTTGTCCCGCCGTGTAACCTCCCCAGAGGTCGGTAACTCTCGGACCAGCCATCCGGGAATCTTGAATGCCCGGACCGGAACCCTAGTCACCCATTGTTTCCGTCGTGTTCGCCGCTTGGTCTGCGGTGTTGTGAACAGTGCTGTAAACGGATCGGGGTTTTGAAAACCGTTAGTCCGATACAGTGCAGATGGCATGCCATATTCCTGAAGAGGGCGAAAACGGGTCATTCCTGCAAAGGCCTCGGCAAAAATGTGCACCGGGTTGGTGCATTGCAGGTTCGGGTGTTCAATCATGATGCCTCTCCCGAAAGTAGGGCACGGGCAGCCGCAAGGGTGCTGTCATGGCTGGCGGACTCCCGGCCGGCGCCACCGGCAATATGACCCCAGTCCGATTCCAACGGATCCACGGTTGCGCCGGGCATACGGAGGCCATCCTCACTGGCGTCCTCCTCGGTAAAGTAGAGATCGGTGGTGCCGGGCATCATGCGGGTAGGCATGGCAATGGCAGAAAGCGCCGCTTCGTAATCCATGCCAAATACGGGGTTTTCGCTGATATCGCCCCTCTGCCAGGTGTTCAGCACGGTGAGCAGATCATTGGCGTCCTGGCTCAGATGATCCTGTTCCCAGAACTGCAGCAGGTCTTCAATGGAATTAAAGCCCAGGCCACGCCAGAGTTCGCGACGAAAGAACGCCTGGGAATAGGCCCAGCCGGCGTAAACCCGGCCGAAGGCCCTGAGTCCGCGTTCGGGTGGAGTGCGGTAGCGGCCATTCTTAAAGGCATGGTCGCAGGTCAGTGCTGCCTTTACGCCCTCCAGAAACACCCGGTTATGGGGGTAGCATCGGGCGGTGCAACAGGTGGCCAGCACCGCGCGGACCTGACCAGGGAACAGGCAGCCCCATTGCAGCGCCTGCATCCCGCCCATGGACCAGCCCATCACCAGTGCAATGCCGGCGTCGTCAAAGGCCTCCTCCACCAATCGCTTTTGCAGCACCACGTTGTCGTACAAAGACACCGCGGGAAAGTCGGGGCCGCCCTGTTCACCGGAAGTATTCGAGGGAGAGGAGGATTCACCGGCGCCTAACAGGGAGGGAATGACGATGCAGTAACGCTCCGGATCCAGTGGGCTGTTATTCCCGACCCACGGGTAATTACCCGCCGCTGCACCACCGTAGTACGTCGGCAGTAGAATCAGGTTGTCTTTTGGTGCGTTCAGCTCTCCGATCCGGTGGTACCGCAATCTTGCTGAGTAAAGCGTTTCGCCGGAGGTCAGGGGCAGGTCTCCCGCCTCAAAATCCTCTATAAGCCATTGCTTCGACGTCATTTTGTCCTCGCTTTCAGGCTGGCTGGTGGCCTGAAGTTTCTCGCTTTCGCTCTTATATATACACGCTGGCATGTATGTTGAATGGCAAAAACCAAGAAAGAAATGTGCCAGAACCCCAACTGATTGCCCGCATGCCGGGCCGGAGAGAAAACAGGATGACGGAATTGACCAATACCCAGGCCCTGAAAGAGAAACTCAGCGAGGCGGGCGTAAAATACGCCATTGCCAGCTATGTGGATATCCACGGTGTGACCAAGGGCAAGTTCGTGCCGTTGGCCCATCTGGGGCAAATGATGGAAGGCTCGGAGTTGTATACCGGCGCTGCCCTGGATGGCGTGCCCCAGGATATCTCCGACGACGAAGTGGCCTCCATGCCAGATCCTGACGGCCTGGCCATCTGCCCCTGGAATCGCCAGCTGGCCTGGTTCCCGGGTAACCTGTTCCTGAACGGCCAACCTTTCGAAGCCTGTTCCCGGAATATTCTGCGGCGTCAGCTGGGTGCGGCGGCGGATATGGGGTATCGCTTCAACCTGGGTATCGAGACCGAGTTCTTCCTGTTCCGGGATACCGAGGATGGCGGCTTTGCGCCCCTGAGCGACCGCGACAACCTCGGCAAGCCCTGTTACGACCCAAGAACCCTCATGGACAACCTGCCCATCATGGATGAGCTGGTAGATGCCATGAACGAGCTAGGCTGGGATGTGTACTCGTTTGATCACGAAGACGCCAACGGCCAGTTCGAGACCGACTTCAAATACGCCGACGCACTGACCATGTCCGACCGCCTGGTGTTCTTCCGGATGATGGCGAACGAGATTGCTCGCAAACACGGCGCTTTCGCCAGCTTCATGCCCAAGCCCTTTGCCGACCGCACGGGCAGTGGTGCCCACTACAACATGTCGCTGGCGGATCTGAAAACTGGCGAGAACCTGTTTGAGCCAAAAGGCGACGACCTGCACAACTGCGGCATCAGCAAGATCGCCTATCACTTTACCGCAGGTGTGCTGAAACATGGCGCTGCCATCAGTGCCGTGATCGCGCCGACCGTAAACAGTTACAAACGGCTGGTGCGCCAGGGCAGCATGTCCGGTTCCACCTGGGCGCCAGTGTTCATGTGCTATGGCTCCAACAACCGCACCAACATGATCCGCATCCCCGGCATGGGTGGGCGCATCGAGTGCCGTGCGGCCGACATTGCCTGCAATCCGTACCTTGGCAGTGCCCTGATACTGGCCGCGGGCCTGGAAGGCATCCGGGAAGGTCTGGATGCGGGCGCACCCCACCACGAGAACATGTACAACTACAGCGATGCCGAGATCGCCGAACAGGGCATCGAGTATCTGCCCCGGAACCTGGGCGAGGCGGTGGAAGCATTCGAGGCCGATCCGCTGGCCAAAGAAGTCTTCGGTGACGCCATGTTCGAAAGCTTCGTGGACTTCAAGAAAGCCGAGTGGGAGAGCTATCAGAACCACGTATCTTCCTGGGAGGTGGATCGTTACCTGAAAATGTTCTGATAGCTGTCCGGGAGGGTGTCAGCTCCGGAAGCCAGGATCGATGCGGTCAAGCTTCCGGAGAAGTCCGGGCCAGGCAAGGTTGCCGCCCATGCCCCTGGTGACCTTCTTTGCCTGCTCACGAATCGAGCTCAGGATGGTGTCCGGAATACGCACCAGTGGCTGCCCACCAGACATGGCCTGGATCTGCACCTCACAGGCGCGCTGCAGGATGTACATATTCAGGAAGGCGTCGGCAATGCTGGGGCCTGTGGTCAGCAGTCCGTGGTTGCGCAGGATCATGAAACGGGCCTGGCCCAGATCTGCCTGCAGGCGCGCTTTCTCGTCTTCCCGCAGCGCCACACCTTCGTAATCGTGGTACGCCAGCCCGGATAATGGGAACAGGCTTTGTTGGGACAGGGGCAGCAGGCCCTCCTTTTGCGCCGAAACTGCCACGCCGGCGGTGGTGTGGGTATGCATGACGCAGGCGGCATCCTCGCGAACCGCATGGATAGCACTGTGAATGGTGAACCCGGCAGGATTGATGTCGAAATCTTCCGGATTGATCTTGTTGCCGTCCTGGTCGATGCGCACCAGGCTGGAAGCCGTAATTTCCTCGAACATCATGCCGTAGGGGTTGATCAGGAAATGATGCTCCTCACCGGGAATCCGCGCGGAGAGGTGGGTGAAGATGAGGTCGTCCCAGCCGTAGAGAGCAATCAGGCGATAGGCGGCGGCCAGGTCAATGCGAAGCTGCCACTCCTCCTCACTTACTTCATCCTTCTTGGATGGAATTGCCAATTGCTCGGACATAATGCTGACTCCTCGAAAACGTCTGGTTTTGTTGTTGATTGACCGTCAATTTAGCGCCCGCAAGAATCGGATGGAAGGGGGCGAGGCAAACGAGCATCATAGGGATGCTGGGTTGTGTGCACATGAAGGAGTCAAAGCATGGCAAGTTCCCGAATCCCGATGCGTGACGAGAGAGATAGCGAGGCGGAATCATCCATCCCTGTTGCCGATCGAATGGTTGCTCTGGCCAGATACATCGAGAGCCGGCCAGATGAATCGTTGAGCCTTGCCGACCTCGGCGCTGTCGCTGGGTTGTCGCCATCGCGGGTACGGCGGGTGTTCAAGGAAGCCTTCGGTGTCTCGCCAAAGGCCTATCAGGACGCGCTGCGCCTGAACCTCTACAAGCAGGGCCTGAAGCGTGGTCAAACGGTGACTGAGGCAATCTACGATGCCGGTTTTGGTTCGATCAGCCGCGTCTATGGCAAGGCTGACCGACAGGTCGGCATGCCGCCGTCCCGTTACGGCAAGGGGGGAGAGGGTGAAACCATTACCTATGCCTGCCGGCAATCCTCACTTGGTTTGTTGATGATGGCCGCCACTGATCAAGGTGTATGTTTTGCCGAATTCGGGGACGACGAGGTGGCCCTGCGAGAGCAGCTAAAACAGGAATTCCCGAAGGCACGACTCTCCCCCTCTGAGGCAAAGATGTCACCAGAACTGGATGCCTGGATTGTCGCCCTGGACGACCACCTCAGCCAGAACACGCCTCGCCCGGAGGTTCCTCTGGATATCCGTGGCACTGCTTTCCAGACACGGGTCTGGAAGCTTCTTTTGAGCGTTCGCGAGGGCGAGGTCGTGAGTTATACGGAACTGGCAAGGCGACTGGGTGAGCCCAAAGCCGTTCGGGCTGTGGCCTCCGCTTGCGGCCGCAATCGCATCGCCGTGCTGATTCCCTGCCATCGTGTGTTGCGCAGTGACGGCTCCCTGGGCGGTTACCGCTGGGGGCTGGATCGCAAACGGAAATTACTTGAAAGAGAGTGCCAAGGTTCGTAATTGTGAGCGTAACGCCAAACAAAGCGAACCCCGGAATACCGGGGTTCGTCAGTCATTTGGGAGCCCACGTTACGGGCTCTGATTGGGCAGAAGATTCCTGCTTTACTGGGGGGCCTCGGTCACTTCCGTGATGAACATGAGATCCATGTCGCCCTGGTACACCAGCGTGGTGTAGGGGCTGTCACCTTCAATCGGCAGGTAGGTCCATTCCGCACCGCCCTCCACGTAGGTGAGTGAGCCGGAAGTCAGGACGGACCAACCGTTGCTGTCGATCTGGTTTTGGTCGCCAGTGACATCAAAGTCCATGTAACCGCTGCCATCCTGGTTCAGCACCAGATCAATGGTCGCGCTATCCGGAGCATCCATGTTGTAGATGCCGGCCTCGGCTGGCGTTCGGCCATCGATATCGGCAAAGCTGAGGGTCTGGGTAACGCCACCGATGAAGTCGTTGCCGCTGGCCTCGACGTAGACCTGCTTGGTGTCGCCGTCGAAGTCCTTCAGCGTGACCGCATAACGGCCCAGGCGACGGAGGGTGAAAGGCTCGCCTCCTTCGGCAACCGGAAGGTTGTCGGAAAGGGTCAGTTGTCCTGTCGGGTGGAGTTCTGCCGGACCATCGACGAAACCATTTCCGCCTTCGTCTTTCGCCGGGTCGTCAAACAGGCCTCCCGGGCCGTCCAGTTCCGCCGACACGGAGGTTACCGCAAACGTGGAACCGTCGAAGCTGTAGGTGCCCCACTCTGAGGAAACCGGCTCGACGACGTCGCCGTCGTAGACCTCGCTATTGTCATTGTGGACAACAACATAGTTGCTGTCATCAAGAATGGTGAGCACGTTGTGACGATCGATTTGCTTCTGTTCGTTAAAACCTTCGCCCAGGTACCAGCTACCGATCAGGCTTTGCTGGGCATTACGCACTGCTTCAAACCTGACTTCTTCGCTTTCTCCGACAGACGTCAGCATGAGTGCGCCGTCGCTCAGTTGCATTGTCCAGGTTGCGGGGGAATTGTTGTCGATCAGACCACCACTGAGGTCTGATTCGTCAATCAGTGTCAGCTCGAGTTGACCGGAGGCACTGTCCCAGGTGTAGGTGCCGTACTCCGCACTTGCGGCCCGCTGGTCACCGTCATCAGCCTTGGAGTGTGCAATCAGGTATTCGCTGTCATTCAGGAAAGTCAGCACGTTGACGTTGCCATTGGCTTCCTCAAAGACCCAGCTGCCAACCAGGTCGCCAGATTGAGAGCTTTTGAAGTGTTCAACCGCATCTGCTGTTGCAATCAGGGTCTTGCCGGTGGCGTTGATGGCCGTGTTGGCCTGGGTTTCGAAGTCCGCCTCGCTGAGCGAGGGGTCGAGATCCATATCCTGCAAAGCGGTATGCACAGCGTCGGAAATGGTAATGCCATTGCTGGCATCGCCATCGGAATCCAGGGTCTGCAGTAGGCGCAGGATGTTCACGACGGTCTGGTCAGAGCTCCAGTCTGTAGAACCGCTACCCATGTCGGCCGGGGTGATGCGGCCGGTGGCTTCGACGGCCGGCAGGTCGATGCCGCCGATGCTGAAGACCACGGTATCGCCAGCTTCGTAATTGTACTCGCCCAGTGCGTTGGTTTGGCCGGATGTGCCGCTTGGTGAGGTGGTGTAATTGATGCCGGCAACTGCGGCGTCAACGAAGATGCCCGTTTCAGTGGCGGTTGTGCCGCCCGTGTTGCTGTCATTGGAAGAACCGCCGCTGCTACCACCACAACCGGTAAGAACGAACGCAGAGGAAATGGCCGTCGCCAGAGTCAACTTCTTGAACTTTCCCATAACCACACCTTTTTGATGAATATCAGATTGATTGGGTAATCGGGAAACTAGCATCGGATTTATATCAAGACATGACCCATTTTAGGGATGGGCATGATTGAGAGGCCGATTCTGCAACGTATGTTGAACCGAAAGGCCACTAAGTGCTCTGAACCTATAGCTTTTCTGAAATGTGTAACTGTTTGTCTGGCAACTGTAAAAGCGGCAAAACAATTATTGGTTCAAGTGACGGCTTGCGCTCTACGCCAATGCCCGCACCAGCATGGACACCAGCTCCGTCTGTTTGCGATAGCCGTTTTTCGCGAGCAGGCTCTTGATGTGTTGGCGGGCGGTATGGATGGAAATCTGTTTTCTCTCGGCGACATCACTGGCGCTCAGGCCCTGGGCCAGAAGCGCGGCGACAGCCGCCTCCGTTGGTGTACAGTGGAACAGCGTCTGCAATCGGTCATGATCTGGTTCCAGCGAGGAGTCAAAACTGAACAGCTCCGCCAATACGCCGTTATTCTCAGCGCTATCAGCAATCAGTGGCGTCAAACAGACCGCGATACGCTCCTGGCCGCGACAAGTAAATACCGTTTGTGGTGAGAGAATGCCTTTGTGCGAGAGGACGATGCAGGTGGTAATGGCATCCTGAAGCTTGCGGGTAATCTGACTGTCTGAGCTTTGCAGTCTTTCGGAGTCGTTGATGGACAGGCTTTTGCTGTTTTCCATCAGAGCCTGCGCGGCGTCGTTTGCCTGGGCAACATTGCCCAGTGCATTGAAGACAATGAGCGGTTTTTTCACGTGGTTGAGTGCTGTCGCCAGGTTTTCATTGTCGCTGCGCGTCTCATACAGTTTCAGGTGCAGGGCAACGGCATTCTCGATATGCGGAGCCAACAGATTCATCTGCAGAAGTTCGTCTGAAGTGTAGGGACCGAACTCTTTGTGTCGGTTGGCAATGAATACCACATTGGTACCGGTTTCACGAGTAACCAACATGCCGGCACTATCGACCATACCAGCCTCCTCAACCCAGGCACGGCTTTCCGGGCTGAGAATATCGAGAATGCTACGGCTGGTGTCACCACGAAGGAGGGAGTCAAACTGGCGTGGTGGAAGTTTTACATAGTGGGTGAGCGCTTCGTCCCGTTCCGGCAGATCACTGTTGATATACCATTCTTCGAACCCTTCCGGGTAGCCAAACGTCCAGCCATAAACCATGCGCTGTGGGTTGCTTGCCAGCCCGAGAATTCCACCTTGTAGGGCTTTGAAATGGTGTTTGAAAGCATCAAAGAAGGGCTGAAAGCCGGTGTTGTCATGCAGGCAGCGGTAAAGGGTACTGACAAGCGTGTTATACGCTTGAAGGTCCTCACCTCCCAGGGCTGGGAAAGGAAAAGCGAGTTCCGTGTTGGAATCTGAAGGGTAGGGAATGCTGGCGTTTGTCACAGCGAAAAGTTCCTTTTAAATTAACCGCCAACACCCAGGCAGTGAGCGCTGTGTGGGACGGTAAAAGTCTCTGGCCAATCCAGTGAAAAACGAGGTTGCTCACAATTAGCTTAGCCGAGCAATGGCGCCAGAGGGTAAAACAATGCAAAAGATTATGGTGCCGGAATGGTGAAAGGATTGTCTGTCCGAATGAGCCATTCAGCTGGATTTGCCCAACAGTCGCCAGAATTGTCGCTGGAAAAACGCCGTTTCCTGTTTCAGTGAAAACAGCTTCGGCGCAAACAGCCAGGTCTGGGTAATGCCCATCAGATAGGTGTAGCTCAGCAGTCCCAGGTCCTCCGGCTCTTCCCGTGTGCTAATCAGCCCCCGCTCGGTGGCCTGGCTCACCAGATCCCGAAACATGGCGATAATCGACCGGGTCAGCGCCCGTTCCCGTTTCAGTGTCCGACTCATGGCATCAGTGAGTTCGGTTTTGTTCAGCAGAATTTCAAAGGACTGACGGTACTTGCGATCATTGGCCAGCAAGTCCAGCCAGCGCTCTATGAAATGATCCATGGCTTCGATGGGCGTTTCCCGCATGCCCGAACACTCCGCGACCAGGGCCTCCAGTGGTTCCTGGGAGTAGGCCAGTACGGCCTCGTAAAGGTCGTCCTTGTTCTCGAAATGCCAGTAGATCGGCCCCCGACTGCAGCCGGCCTCTTTGGCGATACGGCTCAAAGTCGTCAATGAGTAACCATCTCGGCTGAAGAGTTTTAAAGCAGCTTCCAATACCGTCTGGCGTGTTTTCTCGGCATCTTCCTTGGTACGGCGCATAAAAGGTGTTTCTCAGAAGTTAACTCCATGGTCGGAAGATCGGCGTTGGGAGGCCTTCCCAAAACTGTGCGGAGCCATGGATGGCGGAGCCCAAGCGTCACATGGATGTGCCGCAAGGAGCGTGTTTTGGGAAGGCCTCCCGACGACGATCCGCCCAAAAGTCTAAACAAAAAAGGGCACGACTAATCGTGCCCGATCCTAGCAGAGTTTTAGCGGATGATCGCTCAGATCTCCCCGTCAGCCGCCATCTGCATGTAGCTGTCGTCAAACCGCAGCTTCACATTTCCGGTGTCACCCATGATGGAGCCATCCGGGAACTCGATGCCGACAAAGTCCGGGCTCATGGCGCCCTGACCCAGAAGGCCCTTCTCGAAAGAGAACTGGCGAACGCTGTCCATGGCGTCCAGGGCTTCGTTGCTGTTGATGAAGTCCACTGACATCTGCGGTTCCCAGAACATCTTCATACCGGCCAGTTGAGCCTCATAACCGGCCTGGTCGGTGCCGGAGAGCTCGCCGAGAAATGCTCGCGCTTCCTGACCTTCTTCACTATCGGAGGCGAGGATGCTCATGGTTTCGTACCAGGCACCCACAAGCGCCTTGCCCAGCTTCGGGTTGTCGGCCAGGGTTTCCGTGTTCACCAGAGTCAGATCCTTGATGTGACCCGGAATCTGGCTGGAATCGAACAGTTTGGTAGCACCCGGGTAGGCTTCCACTTCCGCCAGCAGCGGGTTCCAGGTAGCCACATGGCGGACATCGTCGGTCTGGAACGCAGAAACCAAGTCGGCATCGGAAATGTTCACCACGCTCAGATCACGCTCCTCGAGACCGACGCTTGCCAGTGCCCGTGCCAGCAGGTAGTGCGATACGGAGAGCTCAACCAGGTGTACGGTTTCACCCTCCAGTTCTTCGATGGTCTTGGCATCCTTGGATACGAGGCCGTCGTTGCCGTTGGAGTAGTCGCCCACGATAAGTGCAGTCGTGTCCACGCCGGAAGCGGCCGGTATTGACAGGCCGTCCATGCTGGTGGCTACCACACCGTCAAACTGGCCGGCGGTGTACTGGTTGATGGATTCGATGTAGTCGTTCACCTGCACGATATCCACTTCGATATCGTACTTGTCCGCCCATTTCTTCATGATTCCGTAGTCCTCGGCATATTGCCAGGGCACCCACCCGGCGTAGATGGTCCAGGCGATGCTGAAGGAATCCCTTTCCTGGGCCATTGCGCCCATGGATCCCAGTCCCAGGGAGGCCGTGAACAGACCGGCCGCCAGGCGTTTGGTGATGTCGCGTGTAGTCATGGTGTCTCTCCTCGGGCTTTGCCCGTGTTTGCAGGTTTGGTCTTTCTTCAGTTTTTTTGGGTTGCTGGCATTACTCGTTAATCTCTTCGACAATCACGACCGGGGTTCCGGGCGAGACCGCCTGTCCCGCTTCCCGACGCACGTCCACTACGCGTCCGGTTACGGGGCTCAGTAACTCGATTTCCATCTTCATGGATTCGATAACCGCCACCGGCCGCTGGGCATCGATGGTATCGCCTGGCTTGACCAGGCACTCCCAGAGGTTGCCGGCTACGTGGCTTTCCACCGCGTGCTGGCCTGCTGGCAGGTTGGCAATGTCGTCTTCGCCGGTGTCCTCGATCGGTGCTTCGGAACTGAAGTTAATCTGGCCCGACTCGATCCAGCGCTGCAGTTCCTCGTCGAAGGCTTGTTTGCGCTTGGCTGTGAAGGTCTGGATTTCGTCGTCGTTGTTTGCCAGAAACTGCTCGTAGTCCTTCAGGTTGAAGCGGGTTTCCTCGACCTTTATCGGGTAGTCGCCATTGGGAAAGTCCCGCCGGATCTGCTGCAGTTCTTCGGCACTGACCTCGTAGAAGCGCACCTGGTCAAAGAACCGGAGCAGCCAGGGCTTGCCGGGCTCGAACAGGTCGGTCGTGCGGTAGCGGTTCCACATCTGCAGGGTGCGACCTACAAACTGGTAGCCGCCCGGGCCTTCCATGCCGTAGATGCACAGGTAGGCGCCGCCGATGCCCACGGAGTTTTCCGCGGTCCAGGTCCGGGCCGGATTGTATTTCGTGGTCACCAGCCGGTGGCGCGGGTCCAGCGGGGTGGCGACCGGTGCGCCCAGGTAGACGTCCCCCAGCCCCATGACCAGGTAGCTCGCCTCGAAAAGCGTCTTCTTCACGTCTTCGATGCTGTCTAGCCCGTTGATGCGGCGAATGAATTCCAGGTTGCTCGGGCACCATGGGGCATCCTTGCGGACCGACTGCATGTATTTCGCGATGGCGGTCTGGCAGGCCTCGTCGTCCCAGGACAGGGGCAAGTGCACGATGCGCGCGGGCACATCCCATTCAGGCTGTTCTTCCAGTTCCTTTTCGGCGCCAATCAGCAGATCCAGCAGCGTGCGCTGGTTCAGTTTCTGGCTGTCGTAATGCACCTGCAGGGAGCGGATGCCGGGGGTCAGCTCCAGAATGGCCTGGTGATTCTGCTCGCGCAGCCACAGCATCAGCGCGTGGGCCCGGAAGCGCAGGCGGATATCCAGCTCCATGGGGCCGTATTCGACCAGCACATAGTTGTCGCCGGCGGCCCGGTAGACCACGCCGGTCTCGTGGTCATCGGCACTGAGTGATGCCAGAATCGGCGAGGTTGGCGTGATCGGTGTGATATGGGCGGTCGCTGCGGTCAGGGTGGCGATGGACTCGTCCAGCGCTTCCCGCAGGGCCACGGCCTGGTCCTGGCTGACCGGAACAAACTTCACCTTGTCACCGGCTTTCAGCTGGCCAAGCTTCCAGAGGTCGGCACTGATCACTGTTACCGGGCAAACAAAACCGCCCAGGCTGGGGCCATCCGGGCCGAGAATCACGGGCATATCGCCGGTGAAGTCCACGGTGCCCACGGCGTAGGCGTTGTCGTGGATATTGGACGGGTGCATGCCGGCCTCGCCACCGTCGCTGCGCGCCCACTGGGGTTTCGGGCCAATCAGCCTGACGCCGGTGCGGCTGGAGTTGTAGTGGATCTCCCAGTCGCTGGCGAAGAAGGTGTTGATGTCTTCGTCGGTAAAATAATCCGGCGCGCCATGGGGCCCATAGGTGACGTGCAGCTTCCAGGTCTTGCCGATGGTTGGTTTCAGTTCGGCAGGCAGGGCGGCCGGGCCGGTTGGCTCGCAATCCGCCAGGGCCAGCACATCACCGGCACGTAGGGCGCGGCCACAGTGGCCACCAAACTGCCCGAGCGTAAAGGTGCTGCAGGAGGTCAGGTATTCGGGGCAGTCCAACCCTCCACGGAACAACACGTAGGCCCGGGCGCCGTCCGCCGTGGTGGCGCCCAGCTTCAGGGTAGCGCCGGCGGGCACGTTGATCACCTGCCAGAACGCCACCGGTTCATCGTTCAGGGTCGCGTCCAGTTGGGCGCCCGTCAGCGCAACTTGGGTGGCGCGGTTGAAGGTGAGCACGGGTCCCTTAAGGGTGATTTCCAGGCCCGGAGCCCCTTCGGAATTGCCCAGCAGGCGGTTACCCAGACGGAAGGAATAGCTGTCGAAAGGGCCGGACGGCGGCACGCCGACTTCCCAGTAGCCGATGCGACCGGGGTAGTCCTGAACAGTAGTCAGGGTGCCGCCGCTGATCACATCCACGGTGGCCGGCTGGTAATCGAATTCATTCAGAGTGCGGGTGAACAGACGGCCCTCGGCAAAACGCGGATCGTCCAGCACCTGGCGTACATACTTGAGGTTGGTTTCGATGCCATAGAGCTGGCTGTCATCCAGGGCCTGAATCAGCCGCTTACGGGCAGACTCGCGATCGGCCTCATGCACGATGACCTTGGCGAGCATGGGGTCGTAAAGCGGCGAGACCTCGGTGCCAGGCTGAATCCAGGTGTCGACGCGAAGGCCGTCCTGGTCTGCCCAGGCGACATTGGTCAACAGGCCGGCGCCGGGCTGGAAATCCTTGTTGGGATCTTCCGCATAGATCCGGGCCTGGATGGCGTGACCGGAAGGGACAAGGTTGCTGCCCAGTTCTGAGAGATCGATGAGGGTGCCGGCGCCCAGTTCCACCATCCATCGCACCAGATCGATGCCATAGACTTGCTCCGTGACGCCGTGTTCTACCTGTAAGCGGGTATTCACTTCAAGGAAATAGAATTCGGTGGTATCCGGGTCGTAGATGAACTCAACGGTGCCGGCGCTTCGGTAGGCAATGCTCTCGCCGAGTTGACGGGCAGTAGCGTGCATACGGGTGCGAACGTCCTTGGTGAGTCCGGGCGCCGGCGCTTCTTCAACCACCTTCTGGTTCCGGCGTTGGGCGGAACAGTCACGCTCACCAAGGGCCAGCACCTGCCCCTGGCCGTCGCCGAACAGTTGCACTTCCACGTGGCGCGCGTGTTCCACGAATTTTTCCAGGAACACGCCGCTGTTGCTGAAGTTGTTCTGGCTCAGCCGCTGGACCGACTCGAAACTCTTGCTCAGATCGTCCGGACCGAAGCAACGGGACATGCCGATGCCGCCACCGCCGGCGGTGCTTTTGAGCATGACCGGGTAACCGATGGTGTCGGCGGCTTCCAGCGCTTCTTCCAGATCGGTCAGCAAGTCGGTCCCGGGTAACAAGGGCACGCCGGCGTTTTCAGCCAGAGACCGGGCCGTATGCTTGAGCCCGAATTGCTCCATCTGCTCGGGTGTCGGGCCCAGGAAAACCACGCCTTCGGCTTCACAGCGCCGGGCAAAATCGGCATTTTCGCTCAGGAAGCCGTAGCCGGGGTGAATGGCGCCGGCACCGCTTTTACGGATTACCTCAAACAGTTTGTCCTGATCCAGATAGGTGGCCGCTGCGGGCCCTTCTCCCAGGGAATACGCCTCGTCCGCCTGACGCACATGCAGCGAATCGGAATCGGCCTCGGCGTAGACGGCCACCGAGGTCAGGCCCATCTCACGCAGGGTACGGATCACCCGGCAGGCGATGGCGCCGCGGTTGGCGATCAGGACTTTGTCGGGGTTATTGAGGGCGCCGGTCAGTTCCATACCAGCACCTCAATCGGTGTCGGGTTCCAGCCGTTGCAGGGATTGTTGAGCTGCGGGCAGTTGGAGATCATCACCAGCACGTCCATCTTCGCTTCCAGCTCCACGTATTTACCGGCATCGGAAATGCCATCGGCGAAGGTCAGGCCACCGTCGGCGGTCACTGGCACATTCATGAAGAAGTTGATGTTGTGGGTGATGTCTCGCTTGGTCATGCCCAGTTCTTCGTGTTCGGTGACGGCCACCAGCCAGCTGTCGCGGCATGCGTGCATGCCCTTCTTCTCGAGGGCATAGCGCGTGGTGTTGCTTTCGGCCGCACAGGCGCCACCAAGTGTGTCGTGGCGGCCACAGGTGTCGGCGGTGATTTCCAGCATCACATTGTTTTCTGAGGACATCAGCTTGGAGCCGGCCGTCAGATAGACGTTGCCCTGCTCGCGGATGGTGTCGACGGCGCTGTACCGCTCTGTGGGGTTGTGGGCGTTGTAGAACAGGGTGTCGGCGGCCTGGTTGCCTTCCAGGTCCAGGATCCGGACCGTCTCGCCGGCTTTCACCACTTTCAGGAAGTACTCGCCCGCCGGAACGATTTCACGGAAGGCGGCGTTTTCAGGCTTCAGAGTGCTTTGCTTGATCATGTCCGACCTCCCATTACTGCATCAGGTGATAAAGAGCGGTGTTGGCAAATGCCCTTGTGGCCTCGGGTGATGAGATCTTGCACGGATCGGCATCGGTCACCGGGGCCGCCTTGAACAACTGGTAGCGCAGGGGATGGCTCGGATAATCGCTGGCCGGGTTCATCGGGTGCGGGCAGGTGTGCAGGACCACGATGGTGTCCATCTCGAAGCGCAGGTCGACGGTAGCGCCGGCGTGGGAGTGGCCCTCGGCAAAGGTCATGTTGCCATCGTCGTCGGTTTTCACCTTGCTGAACCAGTTCAGGTTGGCAGTGAGATCCTTCTTCCCCAGGCCATACTTCGCCAGCTCGTTGAGGAAACTGTTGAACCCGTTGCGGTGGTAGTGGTTATGGGCTTCCTGGTAGGTCTTTTTGCCCCAGCGCTTTTCAACCAGGCCGGCATTGCAGGTTCCGGCGACGGTGTCATGCCAGCCGAGGTCATCGCGGATGATGGAGGCAAAGACGCGGCCCATGTCGGATAACAGGACATGACCTTTGGTGAGCAGAAAGGTGTGCTGGTTTTTCAGGGTATCCGGCATGTTGTACCGCTCGAGCGGGTTCTCGGGGTTGTACATCAACATGCCGACGTTGGCCCCGCCGGTTTCGTCAATCAGTCGCAGCACATGGCCGCGGCGCATGATAAAGGACCAGTGGGATCCGCCGGGAATCAGATCGTCGTAGAGGGGGGCTGCGGTTTGCAACATGGCCTTTTCCTCCTGGTTAGGGCATCCAAAAAAAGCGAGAGGCGTCAGTAACTGAGCGATCCTCCCGGGCTTTTGTCCCGCCGTGTAACCTTGGAAAAGGTCGTCAACTCTCGGACCAGTCGCCTGCGTTTGGTGGTTGCAGGCCGGAACCCTAGTTGACCATTGGTCAGATTGTGGCGCTTTGATTGTGGTTTCAGTAACCGACGTCTCGCTGCGTAGTGGAACCTCTGCAGAGTCCATGCCAATCGGTAAGTGTTTGTTTTCTCTATGGTGGAATTTCAGGAGCAGGGCAGAGCTGCTTCTTGCCTGGGCGCGCGCACTGTTTTTGTGCGTGGCGCAGAGCCTTTCTTGTGCATTTATTTCTGACCGGTGATTTTGAAGCGGGCCCAATGGTGGCTTGGCCTCCGAGCCATCTACTACCAAGGGAGGAGTTTTTCGCCTCCATCGCATCATTCAAACCTCGAAGATTGAGGTCTACATTGAATGAGTAAACGCGAAAGGCCGCGTTGCCCTGCGACAAACACAACAAGAGGTCGAGATCATGATCTACGCACAACCAGGAAAGGATGGCTCCGTCGTTTCTTTCAAATCCCGTTACGAGAACTACATCGGTGGCGAGTGGGTTGCCCCGGTAAAAGGCCAGTATTTCGAGAACATCACCCCGGTGACTGGCGAAGTGATTTGCGAAATTCCGCGTTCCGGCGCTGAGGACATCGAACTCGCACTCGATGCCGCGCACAAGGCCGCGCCGGCATGGGGCAAGACCTCACCAACCGAGCGTTCCAACATCCTGCTGAAGATTGCCGATCGCATCGAGGCCAACCTCGAGAAGCTCGCGGTTGCCGAAACCTGGGATAACGGCAAAGCGGTTCGTGAAACCCTGAACGCCGACATTCCCCTGGCCGCCGACCACTTCCGATACTTCGCCGGTTGTATCCGTGCCCAGGAAGGCCATATGGGCGAGATCGACCACAATACCGTGGCGTACCATTTCCACGAGCCCCTGGGCGTTGTTGGCCAGATCATTCCCTGGAATTTCCCGCTGCTGATGGCGGCCTGGAAACTGGGCCCCTGCCTGGCAGCCGGTAACTGCACCGTGCTGAAGCCGGCCGAGCAGACCCCGGCCAGCATCCTGGTACTGATGGAAATTATTGGCGACCTGCTGCCGCCGGGCGTGCTGAACATCGTCAACGGTTACGGCATCGAGGCCGGCCAGGCTCTGGCGACCAGCAAGCGTATCGCCAAGATTGCCTTCACCGGCTCCACCCCGGTTGGTTCCCACATCCTCAAATGCGCGGCGGAAAACATCATCCCGTCCACCGTTGAGCTGGGTGGTAAATCTCCGAACATCTACTTCTCCGATGTCATGAAGGCCGAGCCGGAGTTCATCGACAAGTGCGTGGAAGGTCTGGTTCTGGCGTTCTTCAACCAGGGTGAAGTCTGCACCTGTCCTTCACGGGCGCTGGTCCAGGAAGACATGTTCGAAGAGTTCATGCAGAAGGTGGTACAGCGCACCAAGTCGATCAAGCGCGGCAACCCGCTGGACACCGATGTTCAGGTCGGTGCCCAGGCGTCCAAGGAACAGTTCGACAAGATCATGTCCTACCTGGCCATTGGTAAGGAAGAGGGCGCCGTGGTGTTGACCGGTGGCGACCGCGAGCATCTGGATGAAGAGTTCAACAACGGCTTCTACATCCAGCCCACACTGTTCAAGGGCGACAACAAGATGCGTGTGTTCCAGGAAGAGATCTTCGGACCGGTGGTGGGTGTGACCACCTTCAAGACCGAGGAAGAAGCCCTGGCGATCGCTAACGACACCGAGTTTGGTCTGGGTGCCGGCGTCTGGACCCGTGACACCAACCTGGCGTACCGGATGGGTCGCAACATCCAGGCCGGTCGTGTGTGGATGAACTGCTACCACGCCTACCCGGCCCACGCAGCCTTCGGTGGTTACAAGAAGTCTGGTGTCGGCCGTGAGACCCACAAAATGGCCCTTGAGCATTACCAGCAGACCAAGAACATGCTGGTCAGCTACGACACCAACCCGCTGGGTTTCTTCTGAATCTGTGAGCGGTAAGCGGGCCTCCCACACGGGCCCGCCTGTGAGTCAGCACATTGGACGTGCACCTTCATTCCCCGGTGTCTGGCCGGGGCGGCTCTCTGACGAGAGTTCGGGTTTTTCTGTCACTCTCTTTTGGCCCTTCCCAGGGCCTTTTTTCGTTTCAGGCCGGAGCAACTTCTGCTGCCCGGATTTTGCGACCTAGGGAGGCACCAAAACAGTTCCAAAGTACCATATTGGCCCCTTGCCCCGGCCGATAGGATGGGAACTGGGTTATCGGCAATGTCGTTGATTCACCCGCAATGCGCTAACAATCATGACAATAGAGGTGAGCATTATGTGGACCAAACCAGCCTACGAAGATCTCCGCATCGGTTTCGAAGTCACCATGTACTTCGCCAACCGCTGAGTACTGAAGCGGCCAGCCCCGAGCTGGCCGTTTTGCTTGTGGAGTGACCCACCATGTTGATTCACGTTCTGGGCTCCGCGGCCGGCGGTGGCTTTCCCCAGTGGAACTGTAACTGCGTCAACTGCGACGGCTTTCGCAAGGGCACGCTGAACGCGCAGGCCCGTACCCAGTCCTCCATTGCCGTCAGTGAAGACGGCGAGCACTGGATCCTGTTTAACGCATCTCCCGATATTCGCGCCCAACTGGCCTCCTTTGAGTCCATGCAGCCGGCCAGGGCACTGAGAGACACCGGTATTGAGGCCATCGTGCTGATGGACAGCCAGGTGGACCACACCACCGGCCTGTTGTCCCTGCGCGAGGGCCTGCCGATGGACGTCTGGTGTACCGAACAGGTGCATGAGGACCTCAGCGGCGGTTTCCCCCTGTTTACCATGCTCAGGCACTGGAACGGTGGCCTGAACTGGCAGCGCATCGAGGCGTCCGAGCAGACGCCCTTTACCATTCCCTGCGCGCCGTCGATCGAGCTGACCGCCATTCCGCTGCTGAGCAATGCGCCCCCGTATTCACCGCGCCGGGACAACCCGCACCCGGGCGATAACATCGGCCTGTTCCTGAAGGACACCCGCACCGGCCAGACTGTGCTCTATGCGCCGGGCCTGGGGCAGCCGGACGAGCGCATCCTGGGCTGGATGCGCCGGGCCGATGTGCTGCTGGTGGACGGCACCGTCTGGCACGACGACGAGATGATCCGCCAGGAAGTGGGTACCAAGACCGGACAGGCCATGGGGCATCTGGCCCAGAGCGGCCCGGGCGGCATGATCGAGGTGCTCGACAGCCTGCCGGCACAGCGCAAGATCCTGATTCACATCAACAACACCAACCCGATCCTGAACGAGGACTCCCCGGAGCGGGCGGAACTGACCCGCCACGGCATCGAGGTGTCCTGGGACGGCATGCACATCGACCTGTCGGGGCAGCCATGAACGCCAAAGCCAACACCGCCATGAACCGGACAGCCTTCGAGCAGGCCCTGCGGGCCAAAGGCCAGTACTACCACATCCACCACCCGTACCATAAAGCCATGTACGGCGGGCAATGCACGCCCGAACAGATCCGCGGCTGGGTGGCCAACCGGTACTACTACCAGATCAAGATTCCCCAGAAAGACGCGGCGATCATGGCCAACTGCCCGGACGCCGGTGTGCGCCGTCTCTGGCTGCAGCGGATTCTGGACCACGATGGCCACGACGGCGACGTCGGCGGCATTGAGGCATGGCTATCCCTGGCCGAAGCGGTGGGCCTGAGCCGGGAGGAAGTGATTGACCAGCGCCACGTGTTGCCCGGTGTCCGCTTTGCGGTGGACGCCTACCTGAACTTCGCCCGACGGGCGACCTGGCAGGAGGCGGCCTGTTCGTCCCTGACCGAACTCTTTGCCCCGGAAATCCACCAGTCCCGACTGGACAGCTGGCCTGCCCACTATCCCTGGATTGAGGAGAGCGGCTACAGCTACTTCCGCAAGCGCCTGTCGGAAGCCAGACGAGACGTGGAGCATGGTCTGACCATCACCCTGGACCACTTCACCACCGAGGCCCAGCAGACCCGGGCCCTGGAGATCCTGCAGTTCAAACTGGACATTCTCTGGACCATGCTGGATGCCATGACCATGGCCTACGGCCACCGTACCCCGCCATACCACACCGTGACCGACGACCAGGTCTGGCACCGGGGTCTGTGATGGAGGTGGGTATGCAGGAGATACCAAGATTTCGCCGGGGATTCCGGTTCCAGTGGGAACCGGCCCAGGAAAGTTATGTGTTGCTGTACCCCGAGGGCATGGTAAAGCTCAACGGCAGTGCAGGCGCCATTCTCAACGAGGTGGACGGTCAGCGTACCGTGGCCGACATCGTCGCCAGCCTCGAACAGCAGTTCCCGGACGCGGGCCCCCTTGGCCAAGACGTGAGTGAGTTCTTGAAGGACGCCCGGCAACAACACTGGATTGAACTGTCATGAGTTGCTCCCACGCGCACAATCAACCCAATAACCCGCATGATGCCGGGCCGCCCCTGTGGCTGCTGGCGGAATTGACCTATCGCTGCCCGCTGCAATGCCCCTATTGCTCCAATCCGCTGGATTTTGCCCAGACCGAACGGGAACTGACCACCGAGGAGTGGGTAAGTGTGCTTCGACAGGGGCGGAAAATGGGAGCGGCGCAGCTGGGCTTCTCAGGGGGCGAGCCCCTGGTAAGGCAGGATCTGGTGGAGCTGATCGCCGAAGCGCGGCACCTGGGGTATTACACAAACCTCATTACCTCAGGGCTGGGCCTGACGGAGGCCAAGGTGGATGCTTTTGCCGAGGCCGGATTGGACCATATCCAGGTCAGTTTCCAGGCTTCGGATCCGGAGCTGAACAATGCCGTGGCTGGCTCCCGCAAGGCCTTTGACCAGAAGCTGGCCATGGCCCGGGCAGTGAAGGAAGCGGGCTACCCGATGGTGCTCAACTTCGTGATCCACCGGCACAACATCCACCAGATGAACGACATCATGTCCCTCTGCGAGCGTCTGGGTGCGGACTACGTGGAGCTGGCCACCTGCCAGTATTACGGCTGGGCGTTTGAAAACCGGGAAGGGTTGATGCCCTCGAAAGCCCAGCTGGTGCAGGCGGAACTGGAAGTGAACCAGTACCGGCAGCGGCTTCAGGAATCTGGCTCCGCCATGAAGCTGATCTTTGTGACTCCCGACTATTACGAGGAGCGGCCGAAAGCCTGCATGAACGGCTGGGGCAATCTGTTCCTGACCGTGGCGCCGGATGGCACAGCATTGCCATGCCACAGCGCACGGCTTCTGCCCATCGATTTCCCCAATGTCCGGGACATGGATCTTCAGGGCATCTGGTACGACAGCCCGGGATTCAACCATTACCGCGGCGACAGCTGGATGCCGGAGCCCTGTCGTTCCTGCGATGAGAAGGAAAAAGACTTCGGCGGCTGTCGCTGCCAGGCCTATCTTTTGACCGGTAATGCGGATAATGCAGATCCAGTATGCAACAAATCGTCGTATCATGATCGAATACTGGCAGCCAGGAAAGCTGCGGATCACGCCACGGCCGGCCTGACTGGACTGGTTTACCGAAATGCGGACAATTCACGGTTATTCTTCCGGGGCTGAAGATTCCCTGGCCGGGCTGGAAAGCTCTATTTCAGCTTCTACTTTTTCAGGCCTTGCTCATAACAAATCAGTGATGAGTGCCTACGAGGCCTGCGCAATGCATATCCAGCGTGGGGAATTGACCGTGTCTTCGGCCGGTCTGTTCTGGGTGCAGACCGACCCGGTGAGGGGCTGCAACACGCTCTGGCATCTCTCCGATCATGGCCCCGTTCGTCTTGGCCCCGATCATCTTGCAATTCGCAGCCGGGTGAATGGCTACGGTGGCGGCGCTGTCGCAGCGTCAGACAAGGGTGTTTTCGTGGTGGGTGAGGACCAGCAGATCCGGTTCATCAACCACACAGGGGACCAATGCATCAGCCTGACCGATGACCCGGACGCGGCCTACGGCGGTCTGGTGGCCGACGAATCCCGGGAACGTGTACTCGCCGTGCGGGAGGCCGGTGGCCAGCAGCAACTGGTGGCTGTTTCCATGGCCGGCGAACGAACGGTGCTTCATTCGGGGCAGGACTTTTACAGCGCGCCGGCGGTTTCTGCCAACGGCCGTGAGATAGCCTGGACGAGCTGGCAGCTCCCGGATATGCCCTGGGTGCGCACCCGGCTCTGGACAGCAAAAATTGGCAGTGACGGTCTTCTGCACCAGTGCCGGGACTGGCCGACGCCCACCGGAGGTTCTGTTCAGCAGCCAATATTCGATGATGATGAGCTGTGGGCCCTGTCTGATCATGAAGGCTGGTGGCAACCCTGGCGTATCGAGACCTCGGGCGAGGGCGGTTGGAAGACTATCGCTGCGCCGGCGCGGGATCACGCCAACGCACCCTGGCAACTGGGCGAATCCCACCATTGCCCGATAGGCGAGGGTGGTTGGGCGAGAGTCCGCTACTGCAATGGCACCGGCGAGCTCTGGCTGAGCTCCGGCGATACCGGTGAAGAAATCCGGGTTGCCCGGGACTTTGGTGACTTTCGCTGCCTGCAGTCGGCTGGCGGACAACTCTATTGCATCGGACGAGCTGCCAGCCGTCTGGATGCGGTTCTGATGATTGATGCAAAGACCGGGCAGGTTCAAACCATTGCCGGCGGCGAGGAAGCCATGCCGGGCGCCCGTGCGGCGCTGCCACTCGATATCGAGGTTCCGGCACTGCACGCCGGTGAAGCGCCTATCCATGGCTTTTTCTACACTCCGAAACTTGCCTCGCCGGATCTGCCGCCGCTGATTCTGGTAGCCCACGGCGGCCCGACATCTGCGGCTTATCCGGTGTTCAATCCCCAGATTCAGTATTGGTGTCAGCGGGGATTTGCTGTCGCCGAAATCAACTACCGTGGCAGTACCGGCTTTGGTCGTGATTTCCGGCTGGCGCTGGAAGGTCGGTGGGGTGAAGTGGATGTCGCGGATATGGAGCGGGCGGCAGATCATCTGGCGTCTTTTGGCCTGGTCGATGGCAGCCGAGTGTTTATCCAGGGGCGAAGCTCCGGGGGGTACACGGCACTGATGGCCATGATCCGGAGCCAACGTTTTACTGCCGGAGCAAGTATGTTCGGCGTGACAGATCCGATGCGTTTGCGAGCCATGACCCATCGCTTTGAATCCGGTTATCTGGATTGGCTATTGGGCACGCCGGAAGCGTATCCGGAGCGGTGGCGGGATCGCACGCCGCTGTACCACGCTGACCGGATTTCCGCGCCCGTGATCTTTTTCCAGGGCGGGCAGGACAAGGTTGTGGTACCAGAACAGACCCGTGCCATGACAGACGCCATGAAAGCGGCCGGCCAGGCGCCTGAACTGCATTGGTTTGAGGATGAGGGGCACGGGTTTCGGCGTCAGGAGAACCTGGCCGGCATGCTCGAATGGATGTTCAGTTTCTACCGAAAGCATAGCCAAAAGGCCAATGATCAGGCGGAGAACTTGAGTTAAACTCTCGGCTATTCCTATAACAACAAGCGGTCGAGTGCAGTCTGATGAGTCACGATATATCCACCTTGCGAAAGTTCGTATCACCGGAAATCGTGTTTGGTGCCGGCTCCCGGAAGTCCGTAGCCAATTTCGCCAGTAATTTCGGTGCCCGGCATGTGTTTCTGGTGTCCGATCCCGGAGTAGCAGCCGCTGGCTGGGTCAATGAAATCGTAACGCTGCTGACCGATGCAGGTATCCGCTCGACCGTTTACACCGGCGTATCACCCAACCCCAAGGTGGATGAGGTGATGACCGGGGCCGAACTCTACAAATCCAGTGAATGCGATGTCATCGTCGCCATCGGCGGCGGCAGCCCTATGGATTGCGCCAAGGGTATCGGTATTGTCGCGACCCACGGTCGCAGCATCCTCGAGTTCGAGGGTGTCGACACCATTACCAATCCGTCGCCGCCCCTGATACTGATTCCTACCACGGCGGGCACTTCAGCGGATGTTTCCCAGTTCGCGATCATTTCTGACCCTAACCGGCGGTTCAAGTTCTCGATCATCAGCAAGGCGGTTGTGCCGGATGTATCCCTGATCGATCCGGAAGTCACCGAGACCATGGACGCCTACCTCACCGCCTGTACCGGGGTGGATGCCCTGGTGCACGCCATTGAGGCCTATGTGTCCACCGGCAGCGGCCCGCTGACGGACACCCACGCGCTTGAAGCGATCCGCCTGATCAACCGGAATCTGGAGCCATTGGTGGACAACACCGCTGATCCGTATCTGCGGGAGCAGATCATGCTGGCGTCCATGCAGGCCGGGCTGGCATTCTCCAATGCCATTCTCGGGGCCGTCCACGCCATGTCTCACAGCCTGGGCGGGTTCCTGGATTTGCCCCATGGCCTGTGCAATGCGTTGCTGCTGGAGCACGTGGTGGCTTACAACTTCCAGTCTGCCGAGGACCGTTTCCGGCGGGTCGCCGAGGCTATGGATATTGATACCCGTGGCATGGCCAAACCGGAAATCAAGAAGCGACTGATGAACCGCATTGTGGAACTCAAACGTCGGGTTGGACTTGAAGCGCGGCTGGCCCAGCTTGGTGTTTCGGTATCCGACATACCGCATTTGTCCGGATTTGCCCTGCAGGACCCCTGTATTCTCACCAACCCCCGTAAGTCATCGCTGCGGGATGTCCAGGTTGTCTATGAAGAAGCCCTCTGACATCAAGGACGGCGAAAACGACAGCGGCTACGGAATTGGCGATCTTCTCGGGCTGGGCAGCCAGTCTGTGCGCAAGAACTATTATCCCGCTCTGCAGGAGCGCATTGACGAGCTGGAGCAGGAACGTAACCGCTACAAGTGGTTGTTCGAGAATGCCCTGCACGGAATCTTCCAGGCCAACCTGCGAGGCGGATTTCTGGCCTGTAATCCCGCCATGGCCAGAATCTGCGGTTATGACAGCCCCGAGGCGTTAACTGAGAAAGTCATCCGGCTTCGTGAGCAGTTGTTCTGCAGTTCCAGTGAGTTCGATGCCATACGTCAGGAGCTCCTCGATGAGGGCAGCCTGAGTGCCCGGGAAACCCGCTTCCAGCGTGCTGATCGCACGCCGGTCCACGTTGCGGTCACCCTGTTGAGGCGCCCGGACCTTGGTCCGGAAGTGGTGGAAGCTTTCGTGGCGGACATCACGGAACGAGTGTTGGCCCGGCAAAAGCTGGAGCAATTGAACGCCACCCTGGAGCGGCGCGTCGAAGAGCGGACTGAAGAGCTGCAGAATGCAAACGTGGGTCTTCGCTACCAGATTGAGGAGCGCGAGAAGGTTGAGCGCGAGCTCTTTGTTGCCATGGAGGCGGCAAAAGAGGCCAACCGCAGCAAGGACAAGTACCTTGCTGCGGCCAGCCATGACCTGCTCCAGCCCCTGAACGCCGCCCGGCTGATGATCTCCGCGCTGCAGGAGAGTGCGCTTCCGGACCAGGAAACCCGTATGGTTCATCAGGTGCATCGGGCTGTGGAGGGCGCGGAAGACCTGCTTGCAGACCTGCTCGATATTTCCAAGCTTGACCAACAGGCGATGAAGCCGGACCTGGTGTACACCGATGTCGCCGCCCTGGCCAGATCCCTCGGGGAGGAGTTCGAGGCTGTTGCCGCCAATTCCGGCCTCGGCTTCCGGGTGCGGACAATCCCTGCGACGGTACGAACGGATCAGCGCATGCTGACCCGTATCCTCCGTAACCTGCTCAGCAATGCCTTCCGCTACACCCGCAAGGGTGGGGTTGTCATGGCTTTGCGATCTCGGGGCGACCGTCTTCGGATTGAAGTTTGGGACACCGGTGTTGGAATCGAGGAAGACAAGTTGAGGGACATTTTCACCGAGTTTCACCAGCTGTTGCCACAGGGCACCGGCGGCCGGCAGGGCGTGGGTCTGGGACTGGCCATCGTGGAACGGATGGTCCGGGTACTGGGGTACGATATCGATGTGGCCTCAAGGCCCGGCCGCGGTTCCCGGTTCGTACTGACCCTGCCGCTGGAACCCGCCCAGGCCAGCCCGGATCTGGCTCGCGCCGATTCGCTGAACAATTTCGCCGATGGTTTTGACGGCGTGCCGGTGCTGGTCATCGACAACGAGCCGGCGGTACTTGAGAGCATGCAGTTGCTGCTTGAGCGGTGGGGCTGTGAGGTACTGACGGCAGCCAGCAAGGCCGAAGCTTTAGAGACTCTCGAGCAAACCGGGCGGATTCCCGCGATCATTCTCGCGGATTACCACCTGAACAATGAGCGAACCGGCTACGATGCCGTGCACGGTGTTCGTCGCTTCCTTGGCAAGGATATTCCTGCCGCCATCATCACCGCAGATCGCAGCGACGACACCCGCAAGATACTGCGCGCCCAGTACCTGCCGATCCTGAACAAGCCGGTGAAGCCGAACCGGCTCAGGGCCCTGATGACCAGCCTGCTGACGTCTGCCCCGGCCTGACAGCTCCTGTAAGACGTTCTTACATACAGCCCAAACCCCTTCGCGAAATACTCCCTCAACCGGTTTTCGACACCGGCAGGTTTCAGAACATCTGAGGGAGTAACAGATGAAAATAACAACGTTTGGCCGGAAAACCGGCTATGGACACGGGCTTTGGTCACTGGCGTTTGTCGGCATGGCGCTGCTGTCCGGCTGTGGTGGCGGAGGTGGAGACACCGAGGTTTCGAGCCCTTCCGATTTCGAACCACCTGCGGAGCCCGTGAATATCGGCGGCGATGCCGAACTTTACGATCCTGATCGGCTGATAAACGTGTCGGTCACCATGAGCCCTGCCGATTTCAGCCAACTGAAATCGGAAGCCCGCACCCTGGCCAGCACCGACCGGGAATGTGTCCCCGAGTTCGACTACACAGAATTTACCGCCAGTGTCACCATCGACGGTGACCGCATGGACCGGGTGATTGTGCGCAAGAAAGGCTACATGGGCTCCCTGAGCCCCAGCATTCCCTCTCTGAAGCTCGATTTTGACGATCTCTGGCCAGGTCGCACCTATCAGAACATGACCCGGATGACCCTGAACAACAACCGTCAGGACCCATCCAATGCCCGCCAGTGCCTGGCCTATGACCAGTTCCGCCAGGCCGGGCTCGCCGCGCCGAAATGCAACTACGCCAGGGTGTCGGTGAATGGGCAGGATCTGGGTGTGTTTACCAATGTCGAACCCATCAAGAAGCCGTTTCTGGCGCGGGCATTCGGCGATGACGATGGTAATCAGTACGAGGCCCAGACGGCGGACTTCGGCACCTGGCTTAGCCAGCGTTTCGAGAAGAAAACCAACGAAAAAGAGAACGACCGTACTGACCTGCAGGCGGTTACCGATGCTCTGGCTTTGCCCGATGAGCAGATGGTGAATGTATTGCCGCAGCTGGTGGATGTGGATGAATTTATCCGGTTCTGGGCGGTGGAGACGCTATTGGGCGCCTGGGATTCCGCCACGGGTAACGCCAACAACTTCCACATCTATCGGGACCCCGGAGACGGCCTGTTCCATTTTATTCCCTGGGGTGCCGACACGGCATTCCGTGGCGCGCATCCCCTCAAGCCCCTGACGGGGGTGCTCTATCGCAACTTCTCGCTGGCGGATCGTTTGTTCAATATCCCCGAGTACCGGGCGCGCTATGAGGTCGAGCTCGAGGACCTGCTGGCCACCCAGTGGGACGAAGCCGGGTTACTGGCGGAAGTGGAGCGGATTCGCGAACTTACGGGAACCAGCGCGGACGCGGCAGCCAGCCTGAAAACCTTCATCAGCGGCCGCGGTGAGGCCGGCGATGGCGACTACCGGCCAGCGCGCAGGGCCGTCATTGAACAGGCCATCGCCGAAGAAACGCCCACCGGGGAAGTCTACCGGCTTTCGGATACAGAGCCTGACTGCGGTGCCCCGGCGACAACCAGCCTGACCGGCAGCATCAAGTCCGAGGGCGGTGCCGACACGGGAGCCTTCCGCTTTACGCTGCCGGGTGGTCAGTCGGTGAATGCGAGCCTGACTTTTGCTGCCTTTGAGGTGGACAGCCTGGTGTACTCGGTCGATCGAGAGTCGAAGCCGGCCGTCATAAGCCTTCTGCTCATTGGCGCGGATGTTAACGACAATTTCACGCCCTACGTGTTGCAACTGTTTATCGAGGCATCCGACTACGTGCCCGGTACCCATCAGTTCCACGGCTTTGCCACCAACGCTCTGCTGTTCGAAGTGGACGAAAGCCAGCCCGGCGATGTGCGTACCCTGGCCCTGGGGGCAGAAGGCAGTATTGCCATCACCCGGGTAGGCACCGGCGCCAGTGAGGGCGACGTGGAACTGACCCTGGATGCCACCCTGGAATACGATTCGGGCATCCAATGAACATGGCCGTCACCGGCCCGCGGGAAGGATTCCGCGGGCACAGCCTGGCTGATCAGATGCAGGCCCGTTTGATGAACCGGGTCGACACCAAGTTCCTGGTGCCGGCCCACCGGCTGGATGCTTGCCTGCATGGATTGGAGCACCACTACTCCATGTTGGAGATCGACGGCAACCGGCGATTCACCTACGACACCCTGTATTTCGACACCCCCGGACGTCAGCTGTACCTGGATCACCACAACGGCAAACTGAACCGGTTCAAGCTCCGCGTCCGCCACTACCGCGAAACCGGGGATAGCTTCCTGGAGTTGAAGAAAAAGAGCAATCGGGAGAGAACCATCAAGAACCGTTTACCGCTCACCTCGCGAACCGTTGCGAGCGGTCAGGTGAGCCATTTTCTGGAAGAGCAATTGGGCCTTCCGGTGGCAGGGATGCTGCCGGCTCTTTTTGTCAGCTATCGTCGGATGACCCTGATGAGCCCAAGGGGGACTGAGCGCATCACCCTGGATACCGGACTGGCGTTTCATTCGGCCGACCGCCAGAGCGGTATTCGCTTGCCCGACGTTGCGGTTTTCGAGGTCAAGTATGATCGGAAAATCCCCCGCTCCCCCCTGCTTGAACGTCTTGGCCAGCTTGGCTGCCGACCCGTGCAGTTCAGCAAGTACTGCGTTGGCACCAGCCTGTTGTTCGGCCACGAATGCAAAACCAATCGCTTCAAACCGTTGTTGAGGAGACTCCATGGAATCGGCAGTTGATTTCCATTTTGTGATCCGGCTTTTGATCAATACCGCTTCGGTGTTCGTGCTGATCCGTTGCTACTACTCCTTTTCCCGCCATAGGGAGAACGCCGCCTCGTTCATTCTGTTCGGGGTCGGCGTTTTTCTGGTGACCGCCCTGCTGCATTCGGTCACCGTCACCATGGGTTTTGCCTTCGGACTCTTCGCTGTCTTTTCTATGCTTCGGTACCGAACCGAGGCGCTGGGCATCAAGGAAATGACCTATCTGTTTCTGGTGATTGCCATGGCCCTGCTGGCGGCGGTTGGCACGATGCACCACCTGGAGCTGGTGTGTCTCAATCTGCTGGTTATTGTGCTTGCATTGGTACTCGAAACCCGGGTGCTGCTGCCCAGGCATAGCGAGCGAGAGGTGGAGTACGAAAAGATCGAGAACGTCCATAGGGACCGTCGGGAACTGCTCATTGCCGACCTTCGTGATCGCACCGGTCTGGATGTGTTCCGGGTGGATGTGGTGTCGGTGAGTTACCTGCGGGACACCGCCTTGTTGAGAATGCACTTTCGACAGGAGCCCGATCATGTTCGCTGAGCTGAAATGGGCATTGCTGGTTATCGGTCTGACCCTGGCGTTTAGCCTGCAACCCCTGCTTGTTATGGCGTCACCGCTGGAAGCCGAACTGGGTGGTTATGTTGCCGCCGGTGTCGACCATTACAGTGCGTTTTATAACGAGGATGGCGAGCGCAGCACCACCCGGGGCGTACTGCGCAATGCGAAGCTTGAACTGGAACTGAGTTGGGGAAAGCGCTGGGAGGCAGAGCTGGACGGCAGCTACAAGATCGAAGGCGACAAGAAAGAGCTGGATCTTGGTGATGCCTACCTTGTTTACGATGGCCCGAGCCGGTTCGAAGCCCAGGTGGGGCGCTTCAAAGAACCTTTCGGCCTGGAGCGCCTCGCAAGCTACACCAACCTGAACACCAGCGAGCGTTCGCTGGTGAGTTCGGCGTTCGCACCTGGGCGATCCACCGGTATTATGGCGGGGCAGTATCGCAATCGAGGCACCTGGTCACTGGGTCTGTTTACCGATGAACCCGATGGCGGCTCCACTCACGCCGTAACCGCGAGACTGACCCGTGCCCCTGTTCGTTCAGAGACCCAGACCGTGCATCTTGGCACGGCGGTCTCCTACCGTGACCTCGGCGACAGCCGTTTCCAGATCAAGGATGAGGGGGAGGTGTTCAGCGCCGATAATGTCATCCGCAGCCCGAGATTCGAAGCCCGTGATGCCTGGCTGGCGGGCCTTGAAGCCGCCTGGCTTTATAATCGCCTGACCCTCGTGGCGGAAGCCATGGCCCAGAACGTGCGGCGAACCGACGGGTCACGCTGGCAGTTCGCTGGCGCTTACCTTCAGGCCGGTGTGTTCCTGACTGACGATCAACGCTATTACAGCCGCGGAGAGTTTGACCGGATCGAGCCCCGGTATCGGGCGGGCGCCCTGGAACTGGTCGCCCGGCACAGTGCGGTAGACCTGCGAGACAGGAACCTGGGGGCCGAGGCGAGCGAAACATTACTGGGTTTTGCCTGGTATCTGGGCGAGGTGTTCCAGCTGCGCCTCAACTATCTGATACCGGATATCCGCGGCAATACCTTGATGGCCGCGCCGGACGGAGACGCCGTTACCCTCCGCGCCGTGCTGCGGTTTTAGGCAGCGTGAGGGTTACCTCTGTCCATTGCCCGGGCTCGCTGGTAATCCACATGCTGCCTTTGTGATGTCGCATGATGGTCTGGCAGATGCTCAGGCCCAGCCCCAGGTTGTCCGGCGTATCGCTGGTGGAATAGAACGGATCAGCGAGGCGCTTGATATCCTCCGGCGCGATGCCCTGACCGTTGTCCCGGATCCGGATGCGATGCGCGGTGTCGGTGCTTTCGGCGGTTATCTCGATTTTGCCGTGCCCATGGCTGTTGCTGACGGCTGAGGCACCGTTGAGCAGCAGGTTCAAGAACACCTGGGTCAGCGCCGATGGATAGCAGGGAAGCAGGGTTCCGTCCGGAATGTTTATGTGAAGTTCCACGCCTCTCAGTTGATGCCGGCAAAACCCGGTTGCGGTGGCCACCAGTTTGCGCAGATCGGCTGTTTCCAGATTGTGTTCCGGCACGGGACGAGAAAATTCGATCAGGTCAGAGACAATATCGGCGATGCGTTTCTGGTGCGTGCTGGCGTCCGCCAGGGCATCTGCCACTTCGGAATCCCGGTTTACCGAACTTGCAAAATCCACCGCCTGGCTGGCGCAGTTCAGCGGGTTCATGATTTCGTGCAAAAGTCCTTTGGCCATATGGCTCAGAGCCTGTTGTTTCTGCTCCTGGGCCAGTCTCTCTTCCGTGATTTTCAGGGTCTCCAGGGTGCGGGACAGCTGGCGGTTCCGGTCGCGCAGCAGGAACTGGAGAGCCAGCAGATTGCGCAGAAACTGCGACAGGAACCAGGCCGACAGGGGCGCGACGACAAGGCACATCAGAATCAGCCAGTTGGTCAGAATGCCGATCAGGGTCTCAGCCACCTCGTGGCTGTCTACCGCCAGAAACGTGCAAAGTACCAGCAGTGACAGGTTAATCAGGATAATCAGGCTGGTGTGCAGCAGAGACAGGGTAATGATGCCCACGGAGCTGATAAAAAAGAACAGCCCCACGATGGGAGCGAGAGTCGCACCTGTTGTGATGTACCCCAGGTAGCTGAACACGGCCATGTTGAAAAATACCAGGTAGACGATCATCGGTGCGGACCGGCGCAGGCGCGTGAACCGGTGAGCGGCAATCAGGCCGGTCAGGATCGCTGTGTAGATCAGGTAGGTGCCGAAAATATCCGGTGCGTCCGGGTTCAGCGCCAGCCCGCCCAGGAACAGCAGGGTGCCGATGAAGGCAATGACCAGGTAAACGTCAGCGAACAGCGGCAGCACCCGGTAGCGATACTGGGTGTGGTAGAAGCGCTCGAAGCGCCGCTGGCGCCAGGCGGGCAGTTGGCGGATCTGATCGATGCCGGAAAGCAGTTTCACTCGGCGGCTCCGTGTTGGTGTCGTTGCATGAACAGTATCAGCTCGGGCAGGCGTTCGAAGCCGAGCTTCACGAATATCCGATCCTTGTAGGAGTGCACTGTTTTGCAGGACACGCCAAGCCGACCGGCAATGTCCCGTACCGGAAGCCGGCTGGCCATTAGCTGTGCCACTTCCCGTTCCCGTCCGGACAGGGCCTGGTATGCGAGCATGGCCGCCGGTTCGGGCTGCTGCCTCCTATTGCCGATATAAACCTGCCCGTTTCGAATGTAGAACAGGGTCTTGATCAACTCCTGAATTGGCTGGTCCTTGGACACTACGGCCTTGATGCCCGCTTCCAGATAGATTGCCATTCGCCCGTTGCTGACCGGTGTGTCCGAAATCAACAATACCGAGAGAGAAGGGTTCATCGTCAGTGCATGCTCGGCGATAGTCAGCCCGTCGTTGTCCTGAAGGTTTTCTTCAATCAACAGCACCGTCGGCCTGGCCGCCTGCAGGTGATTGAGGGTTGCAACGCCGGTCTCGGATTCGCCGACCAGTTCGACCTCGCTGTCCAGCAGGATCTGGAACAGCAGGCTGTCACGGAGCAGGCGTTGCCCGATGGTGACGTACAGCCTGAGTCTGCGCTGGCCCGCCGCCATCAGTCGGCCCTTGCCGGCAGTCGCAGGCTGACCCAGAGACTCTGGTCGCCCCCGTCGGTATCGATGTCGCCTGCCAGCAGCCGGCTACTTACGAACAGCATCAGCAGGGCGGTTTGCTGCTCCAGTAATGGGCGTGAAAGCCGGGTAATGGGCGCCAGCAGGTGGCTGTACATATGAAACGCATTGGTGTTGGTTACAGTGAGGTGGTCCCCGGCCTGAGTGATCTCCAAAGCAGTGCCCTTCAGTCCCGACGCATTCAGAAGCGTTGCCAGTGAATGGCAGAGCATCATTAGCGGTGTTTGTGTTTCGCTCGCGGCGGCGGGGTTGTCCAATGCGTCGGTCAGGGCCTTTTCAAAGGCTCGTCTGGTCAGGGGGTTGGGTGGTGCGTCTGGTTCCAGGTTGTCCAACTGCCGGCCCACCAACCCGACAAAGTCTCGCATCAGATCATGCTCCAGGGTGGTTTCCCGGCTCGCCCGCAGGTGAGGCGGCTGGGCCGGAAGCGTGCGGATGCTTGTCAGGGTGTCCAGAAAATCGGCGGTTGTTGGTTCGCCGGTAACACTGTCCACTCTGTCAGACAGGTGTTCGAGCAGCCGGGCATGTCGTTGTTGGCGCAGTTCCGCAAACTGTTGCTCGGCCAATGAGCGGGAGCTGTCCCGTGCTGCAACCAGGGCGCGATGATGGGCCAGTGCCTTGCGGAAAAGGTTCAACAGTTCATCGGCGCGCCAGGGTTTTCTCTGGTACCTGAAAATCCGGCCTTCGTTCACCGCATCCATCGCCACATCCACTTCGCCCCAGGCCGACGTGAGAATACGGACAATGGTCGGATGCGACTGTCGGAGTTCGTCCAGCAGCTCTTTGCCGTGCATCCCGGGCATTCTCTGGTCGGTCATCACCACGGCAACATTGCCGTCATCCCGGAGGGTCAACAGGGCCTCTTCGGCACTGATGGCGCTCTGCACCCGGAACTCGGTCTGCATGTGCGCCAGCTGTCTCGACAGGTAACGGGTGGCAGTCGGTTCGTCATCCACAATCAGAATCGCCGGGCTGGGGCCCTCTGGTGCCTCTCGGGTATCCGGAGCGGATGATTGCGCTTCCCGGGTGAGGGCGGCGGCCAACACGTGAGACCGGATGACATCCAGATCGACCGGTTGTTCAAAGCAGCGATCGATCAACTGATCATCAAGCAGCGTCACCAGGAGGTTCAGGGCAATGGCATCCCCTATCAGAATCTTCAGGATCCCGGGGTAGCGGTCCCGGACCTCTGATAGCAGGGACGATTCCAGGTGACCATCAGGCTGGTCAGGCACCAGAACGATGGCGGCCGGTAGTGTGGAAGCCGAGGCGAGGTGATCGAGTGCAGTCTGATCAGAGGCGAATGCCTGAATCGCGAAATCGTCGCCAAACAGGGTTTCGAAATGCTGCCGTTCCTGGTCATCGTCATATCGGAGAAGGATCTCCGCCACTGCGCTGGTAGCCATTGTTGTGCGGGGGCCTGCTGATGGGTTTTGGAAGAGACTAGCAACGGCAGAGAATTAGTGGTGTAGGAAATTCCTACAAATGGGGCCTGTCCAATGTTGGAAGCGTTGTTCTGTGACGGCCTTGGCACTATGGCCTGTTTCAAAGTCAGGAGCGACTACACTTATCACAGGTTTATCGAAAGGGAGATAACCATGACAGTTCCGGAAAATGGTCTGACGAACCACGAAGTGACAGTCTGTCTGGCTGGCGGTGCCGTTCTGGGGCCGTTCAATGCCACTTGGAGCAAGGATTCCGGGGGCGATGTGCGTGAACTGGTCCGCGAATACGACGCCTTCCTGCAGGGTGAAAAGCAGCACCGCTACAAGTTCCATCTGCATGATACCTACACAAACACGGTTCATACCCTGATCCTGAATTTTGAACAGGTTACGGGCATCTGCGACCATGTTCGGCTCAGGTCCCAGGGCGGCGGTTGAGCCAGGGCCGGCCCTGGAGCGTACACGCACAAAGCCACGAGCAAATGGACGGACAGGAGGGAATATGAGCGAATTCAGAACGGAAACGGACAGCCTCGGAGACGTCCAGGTACCTGCAGATGCGCTCTGGGGCGCGCAAACCCAGCGTGCCGTGGAGAATTTCCCGGTCAGTGGTCAGCCAATGCCCCAGGCGTTCATTGCCGCTGTTGCGCAGATCAAGCGGGCAGCCGCAGAAGCTAACACCAGCCTGGGTCTGCTCGATAACGATCTCAGGGATGCCATTGCCCAGGCCTGTGAGGATATTGTGAAAGGCGAGTACGCCGATCAGTTTCCCGTGGACCGCTACCAGACCGGCTCCGGCACCAGCACCAACATGAATGTGAATGAGGTGATCGCCAGCATTGCCCGCAATGCAGGTTTCGAGGTGCACCCGAACGATCATGTGAACATGAGCCAGAGCTCGAACGATGTGATTCCGACGGCCATCCACGTGAGTGCAGTGATTGCGGCCAAGGAGAAGCTGCTGCCGGCGCTGTCGCATCTGTGCGGTGTGATCTACGAACAGGAGGCGGCATTCTCCAGCCAGGTGAAGACTGGTCGAACCCACCTGATGGATGCCATGCCGGTGACGCTGGGCCAGGAGCTGAAGACCTGGCGCGAACAGCTTCTGGCCGTTGAAAAGCGGGTAGAGGCCGCCGCTGATGAACTGTTGGCGGTACCCCAGGGCGGTACGGCAGTGGGTACCGGAATCAATGCTCTGCCGGAATTTTCCGGTCAGTTCGTCAAGTTCCTGCGGGCCAATACCGGTTATCCGTTTACGTCGCTCGATCACAAGTTTATCGGCCAGAGCGCGGTGGACGCCCCGGTGGCGCTGTCGGCGCAGCTGCGCGGTGCAGCCATTGTGCTCACCAAGATCGCCAATGATCTGCGCTGGATGAACAGTGGTCCGATTCACGGTCTGGCTGAAATCAGTCTTCCGGCATTGCAGCCGGGGAGCAGCATCATGCCCGGCAAGGTCAATCCGGTGATCCCGGAATCCGTTGCCATGGTGGGCGCCCAGGTGATGGGGCTGGATAGCGCTGTGGCCATCGCCGGCCAGTCCGGTAATTTCCAGCTCAGCGTGATGCTGCCCCTGGTGGGTGGGAACCTGCTGGATATGACCGATTTGCTCTCCAACGCGGCCATCATGCTGGCAGACAAAGCGATCAGGGACTTTACGGTCAATGCCGACAACCTCAATGCAGGGGTGGGCAAGAACCCGGTGCTGGTAACCGCGCTGAACCCGGAAATCGGTTACAGCCTGGCGGCAGACATCGCCAAAGAGGCCTACAAGACGGGGCGTCCGGTCATTGATGTGGCGGAGGAGCGCAGCGGCCTCAGCCGGGAACGGCTTGAGGAGTTGATGGACCCGCTCAAGCTGACCCGGGGCGGGATTGCCTGATCGGCCGTTTCAGAGAGGCGCAAACGCTTGCTGATCGTCCTGGAGCTGTTTTTGATGCTGGTGCTGGCCAACGGTACACCGGTGGTCGCTGCCGGATTGTTGAAAAACCGCTGGTCAGCGCCGGTTGATGGCGGAAGACTCTGGTCCGATGGCCGGCCTGTCTTCGGTGAAAGCAAAACCTGGCGGGGAGTGGTTTCCGGCGCACTCGCCTGTGCGGTGTTTGCGCTGTTTACCGGTCTGGGGTTCCTTTTCGGGCTTCTGTTCGGCCTGCTCGGGCTGGCCGGAGATATGCTGAGCAGTTTTATCAAGCGTCGGCTGGGTCTGGCCTCCAGTGCCCGGGCCATCGGTCTGGATCAGATTCCTGAAGCACTCCTGCCCATGTTGCTGGCCATGTGGTGGCTGCCGGTGAGTTTCTGGGTGGTGCTGATTGTGGTGGTGCTTTTTACCCTGTCCAACATTTTCGGTTCACCGCTGCTGTACCGCCTCGGGATCCGTCGGCAACCTCATTAATCCGGCCCACCGGTCAGGGTGTGAAGGGTGACTTCCGGTGGACAGTTAAGCCGAACATTGACAACAGACGTGCCCGAACCGGGTGAGGTATAGCCCTGCATACCGTTCATTCGCCAGTAGCCTCGTCCGAGTGTTCGCGGGCAGTCAGAATCCAGGGTCACCGGTATGCCACCGGGCAGGCAGATCTGCCCGCCGTGGGTGTGACCACAAAGAAAGACGTCATAGCCCGCGTGGGCGGCCTCGCGCCAGATCTCCGGCGTGTGGCTGAGCAGAATGCTGGTGCCCCCTGCCGGGATCTTGTCACCGGCCTGGTGCAGGTTGTGGACTTTGAAGAAGTGGGCATCGTCGACGCCCGCCAGGTACAGGGTCTGGCCGTCGCGCTCAATGGGTGCCATTTCGTTCATTAACAGCTGGTAGCCCATGTCTTCCAGCGCCGGTACCATGCGAACGCTGTCGTGGTTACCCAGCACGGCGTAGGGTTTCCCCTTTATTCCATCCCGCAACCTTGCCATGCCGTCCAGGGCCCCCTCGATCGGGCCCCAGGTCAGTTTCCGGTAATCGCCGGTCAACACGCACAGGTCATAGTCCAGTGGTTCGATCTGGCGCAGCACTGCCTGCAGGTTGGCTTCGTCCATGTCCACGTGAAGATCGGTCAGGTGCAGAATGCGAAAGCCCTCAAAGGCCTCTGGCAGGCCGGGGAGGTGGAAGCGGTTATGCACGGTGTTCAGACGTCGGCTATTGCTCTGGCCGCGGCCCCAGAGACCAACCATGCGCAGACAGGTGCGTATAAACCCGGGCGCCGTGGCCCAGTTTTCCAGATGGAAGGAGCTGTGATCCTGCCCGAATACCTTCGCTTCAGCCTCCCGTTCAATGCCGAGCCTCTGGCGGGCGTGAACAGGGCCGAGCCGCAGGCTCAGGCGGTACTCCAGGAGTTCATCCTGGTTTTCCGGTGTGCGAGCCCTTGCCGTCATTTTTCTTCCTTTGTATGCCGAGCGGGGCGTGGCCGATATGCAATGTGGCAAACCCTGACTCTCATTATGGATGGCCCTCGAAGGTATGCAACCAAAACGACATAATGTTCATGTTTGATGACATATTGGCAGGCCGAACCGGCCAACGATCAGAGTCAGGGTTTTTATGACTGCATCACCAGGCGAAGAAGAGCTGTCCTCGTGGCAGATTTTTCTGTTGTTCCTCCGGCTCGGGCTGACCTCGTTTGGCGGGCCGGCAGCGCACCTTGGGTTCTTCCATGATGAGTTCGTGAAACGTCGGCGATGGCTCTCGGACAGTGCCTACGGAGAAGTCGTGGCCCTGTGCCAGCTGTTGCCTGGTCCGGCGTCCAGCCAGGTGGGTCTGACCATCGGATTCCTGCGCGGCCATTACCGCGGTGCCTTTGCAGCATGGGTGGGATTTACCCTGCCATCGGCGCTGATCATGATCAGTTTTGCGCTGGGGTTGAGCGCCTGGCCCGAGGCCGGCAGTGGCGGCTGGATACACGGCCTCAAACTGTTTGTTGTAGCGGTGGTGGCCCAGGCCGTCTGGCAGATGGGGCGAGCCCTGTGTCCGGACCGTCCCCGAATCGCCATGGCTCTGCTCGTTGCTGTGAGTCTCCTCACAATCAGCGAAACCTGGATGCAGATACTGGCCCTGGCCATCGCCGGAGCTGTCGGTTCTGTTATGCAGTTGAGGAGCAGTGCGGCATCCGAACTGCTGCATGTGCCTTTGCAATCCCGGAAGCCCGCGCTTTTTGCCGTGGCTTTTGCGGTCCTGTTGCTGGTTTCTTTCCTGCCACAGGCGACAGGTAGCCTCGGCTGGATCGCTACGGAAATGTACCGGGCCGGCGCGTTGGTGTTTGGTGGCGGGCATGTTGTGCTGCCCTGGTTGCAGGAAGGCTTCGTGGCCTCCGGTGCCATGGCCGCGGACACCTTTCTGGCGGGGTACGGCCTTGCTCAGGCTATGCCGGGGACGCTGTTTTCTTTCTCTGGATTTCTGGGTGGTTCACAGGCGGGTGCTATCGGTGGTGTTGTCGCCGTTATCGCAGTTTTTCTGCCCGGAACCCTGTTGGTCTTTGCCGGTCTTCCATTGTGGAGCTGGCTTCGCGGGCACCGTCGGGCAAGGTCTGCACTGGCCGGGGTGATCCTGCTGCCTTGAACAGCGTACATATAAGCCGGCTCACGCCGGCGGGTACAAGGGTTGGCAAATCCGCAGGTTTCCAGCCACAATCGGGCCGTTACAGGCAGAAAACGTGAACGCAGAGGTCATCATGACTACATCGTGCAGTATTCCGGGTCTCAACGTTCCGCGCAGCCGCTTTCCCGACCCCGAGCAGGATCTGCCAGCGGCAGAAGGTGAGCAGCGGGTTGTGCTGGCGGGCGGCTGCTTCTGGTGTGTGGAGGCGGTTTTCCTGGCAATGGATGGCGTCACCAGCGTCCAATCCGGTTACGCTGGCGGTCATGCCAGTTCCGCCAATTACGAGGCCGTATGCTCGGGTACTACCGGCCACGCCGAAGTGGTGGATGTCCACTATGATCCTGCCAAGGTCAGTTTTGGCGAGCTGCTCAAGGTATTCTTCTCAGTTGCCCATGATCCCACCCAGTTGAATCGCCAGGGTAATGACCGGGGCACCCAGTACCGCTCGGCGGTATTTTATGAAACGGCGGAACAGCGGCGAGTGGCCGAGGCCTACATCCATCAGCTCAATCAGGCCGGGGTATATCCGGATCCGATAGTAACCACTCTGGAACCGCTCGAAGCGTTTTATCCGGCCGAGGAATATCACCAGAATTTTGCGGCCCGGAACCCCTATCAGCCCTACATCATGGCCGTGGCCGCGCCGAAAATGGAAAAGCTCGTAGACAGCTATCCTGACCGCCTGAAGCCGGAATTTACAGACAACGACACAGGCAGTACCGCCTGAGGAGGCAGACCATGGGAGTATCCAAGGCAGGCTATGACCTGACGCCATTGACCGAAGCTCAGGTTGAGGAAAAGGCGGCAGATCTGACATCGGAAGAGCGACGTGTATTGCTGGACCATGGTACCGAGCACCCGTTCTGCGGGACCTTGCTGGATAACAAGAAAGCCGGAGTTTACCACTGCCGGCTCTGCGATCTGCCTCTGTTCAGTTCGGACTCGAAATTTGACTCGGGAACCGGCTGGCCTAGCTTCTTCCAGCCCTTTGACCCGGAACACATCCGGTACATCGAGGACACCAGTCTGGGCATGACCCGCACCGAAATCCGCTGTCCCAGATGTGACAGTCATCTTGGCCATGTTTTTCCCGACGGCCCGCCGCCAACCGGGCAGCGTTACTGCCTGAACTCGGTTGCCATGGTGTTTGAGGAAAACGCCTGAGAAGTGAGGGGGGGCGCCAGGCCCCCATTCTATTTACTGCCGCCTGTCACAGTGGCTACATAGTGTGCCACCGCCCGGATCTGTTCCTCAGACAGCGACTCGTTAAACGCGGGCATAATACCAACCCCGCTGGTGACGGCATTGGCCACCTGTTCCAGGGTTGGCTTGAGTTCATCCAGGTTCGGGCCGACGGCACCGGCTGAACCTGCGTCCGCGAGTGTGTGGCATATCGTGCAGGAGGGTTGTGCCTCCTGGGTGAAGACCTGCTTTCCTTTCTCCAGCTCACTGGCGACAACCAGTGAAGGTGGCCCGATCAGGGCTACCGCGAAAAATAATGCAGTTTTTCTCATGTTGTTGCTTTCCGTAAAGATCGGGGTCGACCTACTCCCGGCCGACCCGACCAGTCATCAACTGATGGCAACCGTAACTCCGTGGTCGCTCCAGCCATTGTGGCCGTAACCACGTTCATTCTCGACCCGGCCCTCAGGCTGGGTATTGCCCTCCACGTCTGTGGCCCGGCTGACAATCCGATGCTCTCCAGCGGTTAGATCGGCTGCCAGTACAAACGGCCGCCAGGCATAGGGACCCAGATCCGGGCCCAGGAAGCGAGCCTGTTTCCAGGTTTTGCCGCCATCCACGGAAACGTCGACTTTTTCCAGGGCAACGGTGCCACCAAAGGCCACACCGTAAATCATGTTTCGGCCGGCCCGACCGCTTTCCAGGGGAGCAGTCACCCAGGATTTAACGTTCATTTCCCACATGGAGGGCTGATCCGGGGCGCCTTTTACACCAACATCACGGATCCGGTAACCGGAGGCCTGGATCTTGGCGTCAGTCTGGTTTTCGGTGAAGGCGACGTTCTTGACGTACTTCACGTTGTTCACGCCGTAGTAACCCGGCACCACCATGCGCAGCGGGCCACCGTGGGTATGGGTCAGAGGCTCGTCGTTCATTTCCCAGGCCAGCAGGGCGCTTTCCATGGCTCGGGTGGGAACGGAGCGCTCGACGATCACGGTTTTCGGGTCCAGACCGTCAGGCAGTGTCTCGCCGCCGGTACTGGTGATGTAGCGTGCCCCGTCGACAGGACCGCCCAGAGCCTCTACAACGTCCTTCAGTGGCACGCCGGTCCACATGATGCAGCCGGCTGCGCCAACGGACCATTGGGTACCACTCGCGCCATGGGGGAAGAAGGCGCGCCCGTTGCCGGAACACTGCAGCACAGACGCAACGGTGGTCACGCCCATCTGCTTCAGGTCGCCGACGGTCAAGGTTCGGGGGTTTTTGACGCCCTCGATCCGCACCTCCCAGACATCCGGGTTTTCAGTCACCGAGGCCGGTGGTGCCGGCAGGTTGTTGCGTACGAACAAACGGTCACTGGCGGTGATGACGCCGTTGCCGATGGCCCCCCGTTGGGTTTCCATGGTGTTGGTGCTGTGAACGATTAGGGCGTTGCGTTCTTTCCAGGCCGCGTAATCTGGCAGTGATTTTGGCTCATCGGCCTTGGCCAGGGGCGTAAACCCCAGCACGGAAACCGCCGCCATGGCGCCGGCGCTGCCAAGCAGCAGGGTGCGCCGGGTAGGGTTCTGGAGGCCCGGGTCATTCGGGCCACGCATCAGAGCTGTTTCCTGCTTCATGATCCGTCTCCTTTTTAGGGTTGTCGTTGGACGGTGGGACTGCTCTTTCGATCCTTTGGGGTTATATCCTTATATCTTATAGATAATGATCAAAAATTAATCAATGCTTTTGTGCGTTATCCAACGGGTTTTTCAGTCGCTATAATTCGCCGCTATTGAAATTCCCGGCAATGCCGGGAGCGAAACCGGGAAACAGAGAAGGGGCGCTGTGATGATTCGATTGAAGATGAATCCGCTAACGGAGTCGGCAACGCTTCTTCGGCGGGCAGGTGTGGTTCTTGGCAGTGTCGGACTAACCGCACTCTTCTCCCTGTTAGTGTTGCTACGGGCACTGTTCGGAAGGCTGAACCGGCCCATCGTTGATCAATACTGTCGGGAGTGGTCGGCGTCGCTGTTACGGCTGGTTCGTGCCAGTCTGACGGTGCGAGGGCAGGTGCCAGATTTTGGTGATGGCCGGCGCTACATCATCCTGTGCACCCATGCCAGCCACTACGACATCCCGGTCACCTTCGTGTCGTTGCCGGGCTCCATCCGAATGCTGGCGAAGAAGGAACTGTTCAGTATTCCACTGCTGGGGCAGGCCATGCGTGCAGCTGAATTCCCCTCGGTGGACCGTTCCAACCGACAACGTGCCGTGCGAGACCTGGAAAAGGCCCGTGCCATGATGGAGAGCGGGATCGTGCTCTGGGCCGCACCTGAGGGGACCCGTTCACCGGACGGCAAGCTTCTGCCCTTCAAGAAAGGCTGCTTTCACCTGGCGCTGGATACCGAGGCGGTGATTGTGCCGGTGGCCGTGCGCGGGATTCATCGGGTGTTGCCGGCCCGCACCTGGCAAATCAACCTTGGCCAACCGGTGGACGTCCGGGTGGGTGAGCCTCTGGAGACGGCCGGCAAGACCAAGGCCGACCTGGATGAGGTGATGACCGAGGTGCGCGAAAGGCTGACTGAGTTGCTGGGGGATGGTGAAGCCGGTTAGCACCGGCCTCACACAGTTACGCTATATCAGGCGGTGCCGGCGGCCACCACCGTGGACAACAGATAACCGGTATAGGCAACGTAGACCAGTACCAGGATGCCGCCATCCACTCGGCTCACCAGTTTGCGCCAGCCAGTAAGGCCGTAGCCCATCAGGAACAGGCCCACCGTAAGTGCCAGCATCAGCGTCCAGTCCCGGTAAAGCACTTCCGGATCCACCGCCAAGGGTTCGATAGCCGCGGCAAGCCCCACTACGGCCAGGGTGTTGAAGATGCCGGATCCCAGAATGTTACCCAGGATGAGGTCGTGCTCGTTCTTCTTGACCGCCGCCAGGGCCGAGGCAAGCTCGGGAAGGGAGGTGCCGATGGCAACAATGGTAAGGCCGATCACCAGGTCGCTGACACCCAGGCTCTGTGCAATGGTGACTGCACCCCACACCAGCAGGCGGGAACTGACAATCAGCAGTACCAGGCCGACCACCAGCCAGATAACAGCGGTTTTGAGGGGCATGGGATGGGCGATGATTTCGGCATCGGCGTCACCAGCGAGGGGGTCGGCTTTGCCTCTCAGGCCCTGATAGATGGACCAGCCCATGACTGCCGCGAAGACCGCCAGTAGCAACCAGCCATCCAGGCGCGAGAGTTGGCCGTCCAACAGTTGAACCCCGGCAATCAGAGTGAGCCCGATAAGTAGCGGCAACTCTTTTCGAATGACCTGTGAGTGCACCGCGATCGGGGCGATAACCGCCGTGAGGCCGACAATTAGGGCAATGTTGGTGATGTTGGAGCCATAGCCGTTACCCAGGGCCAGGCCGGGGTTGCCGTCGGACGCGGCCATGGCGGAGACCGCCAGTTCCGGTGCCGAGGTGCCGAAACCGATAATCACCATGCCGATCAGAAGGGTGGGCATGCCCAGATGTTTGGCGGTCGCCGCAGCGCCCTCGACAAATTTGTCGGCACTCCAGACCAGCAGTACCAGGCCGGCGATGATTGCGCCAAATGCCATTAGCATAGATAGACCTCAGTTGATGAAACGTCCGAGCATGAAAACCCCGGCATAGCCAAGGGTGTAGGCTGCCAGGAGGTGTGCAAGATACCGCATATAGGCCGCAAAGGTCAGCCCCGGGACCTTGCTCATTGCCACGATGCCGGCGGCTGAACCGATCACCAACAGCGAGCCGCCCACGCCCACGGCGTAAGTCAGTCCCATCCATTCGCCGGGACTCATGTCGATGCCGGACTTCAGCAGTGCTGCCGTCAACGGCACGTTATCGATCACCGCCGAGAAGATGCCCATCAGGTAGTTTGCGTAAAGCGGTGGCAGGACATCGTAGATGGCCACCAGCGAGTCCAGTGCATGAATCTCCTTGAGCATGCCCACCAGCAGCAGGATGCCGAGGAAGAACAGCAGGGTTTCAAACTCGATGATACGGATGTATTCGAGAATGGGGTCCAGGTCCGAGTCGTCACTCATGAATCGCGATACCAGGAACATAATGGACAGGCCGAACAGAAAGGTCAGAACCGGTGGAATTCCAAACAGGGCATTGCCGGCGATGGTGCTCAGGATTGTTAACAAAAACAGTCCGCTGATGACCGCATCAACCCGTCGCACCGGGGTGGTGTTGGAACGAAGTGTCACGGTACCTGTCAGGCCCCGTGAGAGGAAGATGGCAAGGATGAAAACCGTAATCGAGGCCGGGATCGCGAGGGTCAGCAGAGTCAGTATTTCCACCTTTTCCGCGAGGAAAATCATCAGAGTGGTAACGTCGCCGGTGATCAGGGAAACGCCGCCTGAGTTGACCGCAAAAACCACCAGCGTGACGAACTGGATCCGCTTTTTCAGCTCCAGATCCAGCGACAGAATCAGGGAGCATGAGACTAAAGTGGCGGTGATATTGTCTGCCAAAGAGGAGAAAATGAAACAAAAGAGACCGGTCAGGAAAAGTAGCCGCCTCTCGCTTACCTGTTTCGGCATGATCAGGTAAATCACGTTTTCGATCATACCCTTCTTGTTCAGGTAGGCGACGAAAGTCATGGCTGCGACGAGAAACAGCCACAATCCGGCGATTTCGGCAATGCTCTCGGACAGGCCGGCGGAAATGGCAGACGTTTCATCCGGGCTATCACTGAACAGGAAGAGCAGCATCCAGCTCATGGTGCCAAAGAACAGCGTTACCTTGGCCTTGTTGATGTGGATGACTTCTTCAAATATGACGCCCAACAGCGCCAGAACCGCGAGAACAATCAGAATCGCATCAAGGGCAGACATTGGGGAAATCCCGTCCTGGTTTGTCAGAGTAGAGGCCGAAGCCGGCCAGACAGATCATGCGGGCGGATTTTAGACCTTTGGCCCGAAGCAAACCACTGTTCGCAAGTGCACGTATCGGCAAGTGGAACCAGTAAAAGCCTGATAAGGGCGCAACGATTGACAATCGCAATTTATTATCCCGGCGAAAATCGGGATAATTGCGCGCACATTCAGACCGGAAGCAGACGGCGGCGCCGTTTACCTCGCGCCCGACCGGCTTTCGACAGGCCTCCTTGCTGATCGTGAGGGGGCAAAAAGGCTCAACACTAGCTAGGGTGAAAACCAATGGCCGTTAGACAGGCAGACGTAGTGCTGGTCGGTGGTGGCGTCATGAGCGCCACTCTCGGCATGATGCTCAGGCAGCTTGATCCGTCCCTGGACATCGTCATGGTGGAGCGTCTCGACCACGTTGCCCATGAGAGCACAGACGGATGGAATAACGCAGGTACCGGACACGCCGGGTACTGCGAGCTTAACTACACCCCTGAAACCGACGATGGCGACGTGACCATCGATCGTGCCCTGCAGATCAACGCCCAGTTTGAGGTGTCGCTGCAGCTCTGGTCCTATCTGGTGGAGCAGGGCATTCTGCCGGAGCCATCGACCTTTATTAACCGCACGCCACACCAGAGCTTTGTCTGGGGTGAAAAAGACGTGGCCTTCCTCAAGCGCCGCTACGAGCGCCTGAGTGCCCATCATCTGTTCCGTGATATGGAATACACCGAGTCCCCGAAGGATCTCGAAGAATGGATGCCCCTGATCGTCAATAACCGGGATCCGATGCAGAGGGTTGCCGCAACACGGATCAAGCACGGGTCTGATGTGGATTTCGGTTCTCTCACCCGCAGCATGGTGAGCTGGCTGGAAACCCAGCCGAACTTCGAACTGATGCTCAGCTCGCCGGTGCACTACATTGACCAGCGGGACAACGGCCGCTGGAAACTTCGCGTCAAGAACCAGAAGACCGGAGAGCTGACCAAACTGGAGACCGGTTTTGTGTTCCTCGGCGCCGGTGGTGGTGCGCTGCCGCTGCTGCAGAAGTCCGGTATCGAGGAAGCCCGGGGCTATGGCGGCTTCCCCGTCAGTGGTCAGTGGCTGGTGTGTGGCAAGCCCGACATCGTCCAGCAGCACGATTCCAAGGTGTACGGCAAGGCGCCGATCGGCGCGCCACCCATGTCGGTGCCGCACCTGGACACGCGTATCATCAACGGCGAGCCGGCCCTGTTGTTCGGGCCCTTTGCCGGCTTCACTACCCGCTTTCTCAAGCAGGGCTCCATCTTCGACCTGATCGGCTCGGTGAAATCCACTAACCTCAAGCCGATGCTCTCGGTGAGCAAGAGCAATATGGACCTTACCCGCTACCTGATCGGGGAAGTGTTCCAGTCCCACAGTGACCGGGTGGCCTCGCTGCGCAACTTCTTCCCGGACGCCATGGAAGAAGACTGGCAGCTGCGTATGGCCGGCCAGCGGGTGCAGATCATCAAGCAGGTTGATGGCGGCGGTGGCAAGCTCGAGTTCGGCACCGAAATCGTGGCGGCCAAGGACGGGACGCTGGCAGCATTGCTTGGTGCCTCACCCGGGGCCTCAACAGCAGCCAACGCCATGATCAACGTAATCGAGCGCTGCTTCCCGGAAAAGATCAAGACGCCGGAGTGGCAGGAGCGAATGAAAGAACTGGTGCCGTCCTACGGCCGCTCCCTGGTTGAAGACGAAGCACTGCTGACCAAAGTTCGCGAGAGGACCCTGTCTACCCTGCAATTGGGCTGATATTCCCAAACGATCTAAGAAACCGAAAGGCACTGCGAACACTGGGTTTTATCCCGCTGATCGCGGTGCTTTTCGCGTTCTAGAGGGGGGCGAAATTTGCGATTTCACAGCTACCGCGTAGGGTTATAAGGCAACCCTTAGGAAAGGAGAGAGCCTGTGAGTGAGCAAAAGTACAATCCTGAGAAAGGGTATATTGCGCTGTTGGGCTGGAGCCTGAATGCGGTGGAAGCAGCCGACAAGTTTGACCGTCGGTATGTTGTCGTGGCACCGGATTGGGCGGAAGCCTACTGCGAGGAGCATGACATTCCCTACGTGCCCTGGAATTTCGAGCGCCTGAACGACCGCTCGGTAGAGATCGCGCAGACCCTCAAGGAGATGGGCGTAGACGTTGCCATCCCGTTGTTTGAGGAAACGGTTGAGTGGGCAGGTGCCATCAACTCGGTGTTAATGGACAAGCCTCGTTTGTTCGGTCAGGCCATGTTGCTGCGCGACAAGGCTTTGATGAAGCGTCGTGCCCAGCTGGGTGGCATCCGCGTGGGCATTTTTGAGGAAGCCCATGACAAAGGCGACGTTATCCGGTTCCTCAAGCGGGTCAACCAGACTCTGCTGAAACTGGATGGCGACCCCAACGACCCGATCCACCTCAAGGCGTTCGACAAGGCCGGTTGTCTTGGCCACCGGGTGATCCGTACGCCGGACGAAGTGGACACCATCCCGGAAGAGGAATTTCCGGTTCTGATGGAGTCGCACCTGGATGGCTGGGAGTTTGCGGTCGAGGCCTGGATCCACAACGGCAAGATCGCCTTCCTGAATATCTCCGAGTATGTAACGCTGGGCTACTCCGTGTTCGTGCCGGCAACACCCGACCTCGAGAAATACCGGGACCAGATCCGGGGCGAAATCGAGAAGCTGATCAAGACCTTCGACATCGACTTCGGTTTCGTGCATCCGGAATACTTCGTCACCAGTGACAGTACCATGTACTTTGGCGAGGTGGCTTATCGTCCGCCGGGCTTCAAGGTGTTCGAGTTGCTGGAGAAGGCCTATGGCTTCAACGCCTATCAGGGTCTGATCCTGGCCTTCGATCCGAAAACCACCGAAGAAGAAATCAAAGCCTTTTTCCCGAAGGAAGTGGTGGATGCCAAGGGTTATGCCGGCTGCTTCGGGGTCTATCCGCGTCGCCGGGTGGTCAGCAGGCTGGAGATCCCGGAAGAGACCGAAAATCACGAGTATTTCGAGTCTCACGAGCTGACGCCGCCGCTGGAAGAAACCGTTACCAAGCGTACTGCGTTCGGTACCCACTGGGGGCTGGTGTATTTCTTCGGTGAAGATCCTTACGTCATGCGGGACCTCCTGAAACATCAGGAAGACCTCGATTTCTATGTATAATCAGGAGAAGCATTAACAACAAACGGGTTTGGTGCCAGGCCCTGAGGATTATCGTTTGAACGATCACCAACCGGGCAGCGCAACGCCAGCTGTGAATTTCGACAAGCTGGTGCAACGGCTGGATGACGCGATCCAGGCCATGGAAGAGAGCCGGCCCTTCGCAAGGGCCGGCAAGCTTCCGCGCGTACTGGATACTGCCCGACGGGTCCTGCTGCAGCCTGGTGGCTGCCAGGTTATCGAGGAGCGCGCCGAACGCCTCGAACTGGCCGGCGTGTTCGCCGGTACGGACTGGGCCGAACCCGGTATTCTTCTCCCCACACTGACAACCCATTCGCTGCAAAGCCAGAGTGCCGACACCGTGGTCATTGAGGCTTTCAGCGAACTGCGGTTGCTTGCCGTGGCCCGAGGCCACTATCTGCATCCCTCGGTATCGGCCGAACAGGCGCACCACTACCTGACTCAGGTCCTGGCCATCAACCTGGGCCTGTTGTTCGGCATGACCGGTGAAGCCGAGCGGGAGCAGGGCAAGCTCGCGCTGATCAGTCAGGCTGTGGTCCAGTACGTTGCTGATCACATCGGCTACGAGCATGTGATCGACAGTCTGATCGAAGAAATCTGGCGGATTCTTGAGCAACGCCCGATCCAGGTGACCGACGTGCGCCGCATGATCACCCAGATTGCTTTGTGCCGGGCGGATCCGCAGGCCGATCTTGGTGGTGCTGGCCGGGGTGCGGACCGGCTGATTTCCAGCCTCTACGGGCCCACCCGGGCCTGCAGCGAAGATCCCGGAACCGTGGTTTACCAGCAGCGGCTGGAAACCATGGATGCCCAGGCCCTGCAGAACGAAGCCACCGGGTTCGCACGTTCCATGCACGACACCGGATTGGTGTCGCCCTACCACGCCGCGTTCATCCGATTCATTCTTGCAGATCAGGATACCTTGCTGAGCGAGGCGCTGGGTCTGTCCAGTACCGGCCGAGATTGCCTGATGTGTTACCGGGAGCTGGTTCACACCCTGATTAACGAAGGCATCTATCCGGAAACGGCCCAGGGCATTTATGGCCTGGCGCTGCTGCTGGAGCGGGGCATTCTCTATCAACCTCCGGTAGCGCCTGGTCTTTGGCGTCAGGCACGGCTGTCTCTGTGTCCTCATGCCCGGGAGCGACTTGAACTGGCCTATGGCTATCAGCCGCAACCGAATGCCTGGCTGATTCAGGGCGTACTGAATATGTTGGGCCAACCGTTGGGCGTAGGGCAGGGCAACAACCCGACCTGTCAGTCGGCTCGTGCTCTGTCGATGTGGGCCTACAACGATCCGGACTATCTCTTGCAGATGGTGGCCTGGGCTGCCCGGGATAATGAAATAGTCATTCATTTTGAAGGCCAGCCCGTGTCCTCGGCGCAAAGTGCCGGCGGTGTCGCTTCTGAGGTTACCCTGGACCTGGACCCTGTCTCTCTGGTGGTGGTGCCACACCTGGATCGCATTTATGTGGAGATGGGCCGATTGTGTGTCGGGCGCGAGGGTGATCCCCATAAATGGGTAAACCCGGAATTTCACGGCTGGTCCGCCGGGCGTGGGTTTGCCATCAACGTCGATGTGGCTACTGGCAAACTGCACGATCTGGAAGGCTTTATCCGCCATTTCTACGCCAGCTATCACCCCTACTACAACGGCAATCAGCCACTGATTCACCCGCAGCCTGCGGGCATCGCCGTTACCGACAGTGCCGCGAGGTTTATCGGCTGGCACGCCATTACCATTCTCCGGGCCGCGCTGGACCCGGATGGCGAGATGCGGATTTACTTTTTCAATCCCAACAACGACAGTGGCCAGAACTGGGGCGACGGCGTCAAGGTAAGTACCTCCGGCAACGGCGAGCGTTTTGGCGAGTCGTCGCTGCCTTTCGAGCAGTTCACATCGCGGCTGTATATCTTCCATTATGATCCCCTGGAGCGGGGCGAGCCTGCGGAAGTGAACGAAGACGCCCTCCGGCGCGTAACAGAGGGTGTGTATCGCAGCTGGGGTCAGGATCGCGTACCGGCAGAGGCCCTTCAGGCGGAGCCGCCAAGAACCGATTGATCCCGATACCTGTCGATCACCCGGAATCCACCGATCAAGAGGAAGGCCATGGCCAACGAACACTCGCCGGCCCGTAACGGAGCCGAGTTGTTTATCCGGGCGCTGGAAAATGAAGGCGTTGAATACATTTTCGCGGTGCCCGGCGAGGAAAATCTCGCCTTCCTTGAGGCCCTGAGAACCTCCAGTATCAAGCTGGTGCTCAATCGTCATGAACAGGCCGCCGGCTTCATGGCCGCCACCTATGGACGCCTGACGGGCCGGGTAGGTGTCTGCTTGTCCACACTCGGGCCTGGTGCCACCAACTTCGTCACCGCAGCTGCTTATGCCCAGCTTGGCGGTATGCCCATGATGATGATTTCGGGCCAGAAGCCCATCAAATCCTCCAAGCAGGGGCTGTTCCAGATTCTGGATGTGGTGGACCTGATGCGTCCGCTCACCAAGTACACCCGGCAGATCACCAATGCCAACACCATTCCCGCCAAGGTGCGGGAAGCTTTTCGTCTTGCTTCGGAAGAACGTCCCGGTGCGGTACACCTGGAGTTGCCGGAAGACATCGCAGATGAAGTCCCTGAATCCGACACCCATATCTTCAAGCCCAGTGATGCCCGCCGCCCCTCAGCCAGCCCGAAAAGTCTGGAGATGGCCTGCGAAATGCTGCGCGAGGCCCGGCACCCGCTTATCATGATCGGCGCCGGCGCCAACCGGAAACGGGTCTCACAGGCGCTGCTGCATCTGGTGAACATCACCGGCATCCCTTTCTTCACCACCCAGATGGGCAAGGGCGTGGTGGATGAACGGCACCCCCGTTACCTGGGTAACGCGGCCCTCTCGGCCGGCGACTTTGTGCACTGCGCAATCGACCGCGCCGATCTGGTGATCAACGTCGGGCACGATGTCGTGGAAAAACCGCCCTTCTTCATGACCCCCGGCGGCAAGAAGGTCATCCATGTGAACTTCAGTGCTGCCGATGTCGACCCGGTTTATTTCCCCCAGCACGAAGTGGTGGGAGATATCGCCAACAGCGTGGAATACATGGCCGAAAACTGTGGCCAATGCGCCAACCACGATTTCACTCGCCTGATGGAAGTCAAGGAGGCGGTGGACGCCCACCTGCAGGAACGGGCCGAGGACGACCGCTTCCCCGTGATTCCCCAGCGCATTGTCCACGATGTCCGGAAGGTGATGCCCGAGGACGGGATCATCACGCTGGACAACGGCATGTACAAACTCTGGTTTGCCCGCAATTACCCGGCCTACGACAACAACACCGTGCTGCTCGACAACGCTCTGGCTTCCATGGGGGCTGGCCTGCCAAGCGGCATGATGGCCTCCATGCTGTATCCGAATCTGAAAGTGATGGCGGTGTGTGGCGACGGCGGGTTCATGATGAACAGCCAGGAGCTGGAAACGGCGGTACGTCTGAACCTCAACCTGGTGGTGTTGATTATCAACGACAGCGCCTACGGCATGATCAAGTGGAAGCAGGGGCAGGAGGGGTATACCGATTTCGGGCTGGACTATCGCAATCCGGATTTCGTCACCTATGCCGAGTCCTATGGTGCCAAAGGCCATCGCATAACCCGCACGCAGGATTTGCGGCCAACCCTGGAAAATGCCCTGGCAGAAGGCGGTGTCCATCTGGTGGAGGTGCCGGTGGATTACAGTGAAAACCGGCGGGTGTTTGACGAGGAACTGGCGGAACTGACCTGCAGGTTGTAAGGGGTGTATCATGCTCTGCGGATGTTGAACCCGAGGTAACGCAGCAATGATCCGTCTCCTTATTCGTGGCCTGATTGCCGCTTTTGCACTTACTATTCTCGCCGGTTGCAGTAAACCCGAGACTCCCCAGGAAGTGGCGGCGGCGTTCTGGCAGGCCATGGCCGAAAATGACGCTGGCGACGTAATGGAATACTCCACCCTGTCGGACACCGCCGCGTTCGACGGTTATAAGCGGAGCTGGACCGATGCCGTGCCCTCGTTCGGGCGGGTCATCATCGAAGATCGGGAAGCCACCATCGTAACCCGCCTGCCCGCCGAGGCGGGTACTGAGGGCGAGCGGCTGGAGTTGGTGACTTACCTCGTGCGCCTCCAGGAGCAATGGCTGGTGGATTACGATCGCACCGGAGAGGCCATCCTCAATCCCTCACCGTTCAACAGCATCATGGGTGAGCTCAGCCGGCTTGGCGAGGAGCTCAGTGCCCGTTTCTCCTCATCTTCTGATGAGTTTGAGCAGCAAATGGAGCAGTTGGCTCGCGACCTGGAAGCCTATTCTGACGAAATGGGCCGGCAGGCAGAAAGCGCCATGGATGAATTCGGTCAGAAACTGCAGGAAGCCATGCGGGAACTTGAGCGGTCGGTGGAGGAAGCCCTGAAAGACAGCGAGCCGACACCGGAGGATGACCGGATGATCCTGGAGCAGGCTGCCCGGGACCTGGATCGCCAGGCCGATGAATTGGGCGACCCGACCATGGAATCCCTCGCCAACGCCAGTCGCACCGTGGCGGAAACCGGCGAACGCTTCACCCGCCTGAGTGAGGATACCCAGGAACGTTATCAGGATGAGTGGCAGAGAAAGTTGGCTGAGATGCGCGCCGATGCTGAGGAATTCATCCAGCAGCTCAGGCCCTAGCGGGCCTGTTCGGCGCCTCTGAGCATGGCCTGAAGCAGCTCTTCCGCATCGAACTTCGTCAGGGCTTCGTTGGCACCAACCTGATTGGCGTAGCTCAGGCTCATTTCGCTGTTCAATGATGTATGCAGAATGATGTAGGGCTGCTTCAGTGCTGAATTGTCCCGCACATTGAACGCCAGCTCGTACCCGTCCAGCCCTGGCATCTCGATATCGCTGACCAGAATATCCGTGGGCCGGCCCAGTTCGTGATCGCGCAGCAGGATCTGCAGGGCGTCATCGCCATTGGACGTTACCTGGTAGGGGATATCCTTGCTGTCCAGCACATCTGAGAGCTGTTTCCGGGCCACCTGGGAATCGTCCACCATGAGTATGTTCAGCGCTTTGAGGGTCTCACTCTGCACATCTGTGAGAACCACCTCCTGGGTATCCAGGGATTCCGGGTAAACCTTGGCCAGCAGCAATTCCACGTCCAGCAGCTGGATGATATCGCCATCCACGTCCAGCAGGCCGGTGATAAAGGCCTTGTTGCCCAGGGCTTTGGGCGGCGGCATCACTTGCTTCCAGTCGGTTTCGATAATCTGCTGAACGCTGCGCACCAGAAATCCGATCTCCTGGCGCTGGATATCCGTGACGATAATCGAGGCCTTCTCCTGCTCCTCCCGGGTCAGGGGCGGATAGCCCACAGCTGCGGCCATATCAATGACCGGAACGGCGGAGCCCCGGAAGGTGGCCGTACCGATGACCGCATGATGGCTGTGCGGCAGCTTGGTTAGCCGCATGAAAGGCAGGATCTCCCGGATCTTCAGGGTTCCGATGCCGAACAGACGTTCGCCGGAGAGCCGGAACAGCAGAAGTTTCTGGGTCTGCTTCGCTTTGCTGGACATACAACCGGGTCCTTTCAACTGCAAAAGCCCCTGAGGCAGGAGCTTTTCAAGAAATGGGTTCAGCAGGCTGAATAACGGGCATTTTGAAGCCCGCAAGCCAAGGGTATGTAGCAATAGTAGCAGCTTTACTGTAAATCGGGATTCAGAAGGATTGTTTCAAATGGTGACAGACCCTCTCATTGCAGGAGTGTCACCAGGGAAGGTTGTTCCAAACGAACCAGGCAGTGCCACCGGTCGCCAGGATCGCCACCAGGGCGAGCAGGCCATCCCGCGCCACAATAGCCAGGCCAAAGGCCATCAGGGCAATGCCGGCACCGTTGGCGCTGAATGGGATTACCTCCATCAGCGGCATGGCAGCGGCAACGGCCATGCAAATGATGGCGATAAGATATTGCCCCGGTCCGCGAACCAGCCAGAGCAGCCGCTGTTTCGTCCAGCGATCCATAAAGCGGGCTGGCCTGGCCATCCAGTCCAGCCCCCTGGCAAGTTTTTCTCTCTCAATGTTCCGGCGCGCCAGCTTCGACGGAATCCAGATCGAATGTCGCTGGAACACCAGTTGCCCCAGTGTTAGTAGCACCATCAGCCCGAGCAGGGTGGGTACCCCGGGGATGTCACCGATGAGCGGCGCCAGGGTGATCACGCCGGCAATCAGAACCAGTGGGCCGAATGAGCGCTCACCGACGGCTTCCAGTATATCGGCCACAGACACCTGAACCTGTCCGGCGGTATTCGAGCGGAGGCGTTCCAGAAGCTCTGTGAGGCTGGCTGGGTCGTCTGGCTGGTTCATGGGGTTAGTGAGGGCTCCGTTACCGTGTGCTGCAGGCACTACCCTGATTTGATGCTGATTGCATGACCACAGGATGACGGAAGCGTTAGTCCTGGACCAGTCTTGTCGACGGTTTTGAGAGAGGGCCTCAGTGGTCTATAGTGAAGCTAACTCTCTTTGTTGGCGGCACCAAAGATGTATCAAGGCAAGAGTAACGGAGTTCCGTTCTCACGGTTTTTGCCCTCGCCCTCGTTCGGACCGTTCATGCGTCAATTTGCTTTGGTCCTGGTTTCTGTTCTCGGTTTTTCAGCCTCAAGCTATGCCGACTGCGACGTTTCCTTGCGCTGGGATGATGATCCTCCCTATTTCATGGTCCAGGAGGGAGACGTGGTTGGCATTGATGCCGATCTGGTTCGTGAAGCCATGGAGCGGCTTGGGTGCGGTCTTTCACTGAAGAAACTGCCATGGGCGAGGGCGCTTCTGGAACTGCGTGACGGGCGCGTGGATATGCTCTCCGGGGCCTATCGGACGCCCGAGCGCGAGCAGTATGCCCATTACTCCAGTGTGGTGGGCCTGGTATCCCCCAATATTTTGTTCATCCGGCAGGCTGACGAAGCCAGGTTCGACTTCAGCGGTTTGAAAGAGCTATTGGAATCAGGCTTCAGGCTCGGTGCGCAGATTAATGTGTCCTACAGCGATGAATACAGCGCCCTTGTTCAGAATCCGGATTACGAAAAAAACATCGAGTATCTCTCCCGCCGGGAGCCGCTATGGCTCATGCTGGGCCGCGATCGGGTCGATGGCGTGGTGGCCAGCAGGTTAACCGGCCTCTATGAGATTCAGGAGCTCGGACTGACCGGCAGGATTACGCCCAGCTCAATGGTTGTATCCAATAAGCCCGCGTACTTCGTTTTCTCCAAAGCATCGGTTGATTCCGAGTTTGTGGCAGATTTTGATCTTGTGTTAGAGGCGATGCTTGATGACGGGACGTTTGCGGCCATTGTGAATCGGTATGTCTGCGTTTCCGGGGATTCTTGGCTGGCTGAGGCGCAGGCGGATACGGGCACATGCCCCTTGGCGATTCGTTGATGTTCGGCCAGGTTTTTCTGAACGCATAACGAAAAAAGCCCCTGAAATCAGGGGCTTTCTCTTGGTTGTTTGGTGGAGACGGCGACAACCGAAAAAAATACCTAAGATAATGAAAAATAATAAAAATAATAATTTTTATAGTAAAGATGCCCCCAAATGTGCCCCCAATCATTCTTTATCAATTGCCAGTTTTAACACGCGGAAACACCCACTCCTAAATCTAAGACGCCTTGTGAATGCAGGCCACTCATAAAAGCGCCAATGGCATCTGCGTAAAATACGTGTGCAAATGCTGGATGATTTCGATCGTTATCGGTTGTGTCGTATAGAATATCCGCTAGCGGAGTAGCATCGTCTAGACCTATTCGCACGATTCCCAAGTGAAGGCTCATTGGCTGTACTTTTTCTGCCAATTGTAGCCGTACCCTCGCCAGAATTTGAGGGCGATCTTTGAGGAGTCCATGTAACTCATAGGTCATATATTCTGACAGCTTAAGATATCGAGTGCTCAGCGTAAGGCCTGGAGAGCTTTTCCCAGTGTTGTGATAGTAGAGCTGAAGTATCTTTGCTAAGTATTTTGCTGTTGTAATGCCGCACCTATGCAGTGTGTCGGGAGAAGTTCTCAGATCGTTGTGTGCGGCTACCAGGAGTAGGTGTGGTGTGAACGGGGGGTAATCGCCAATGGGGTCCGGTAAAGCTGGTTTGGTCAGTGATGGTGGGCTGTCGGGAACAAGTTCTACTGGGGCGGTCGGCCCGTTGCTGACAACTTTCAATCTTGCGCTGGGTCCAATGTTATCGTCGTGAATGTACAAATTGGGAATATGGGAGTCCTGAAGATTTACGTGGCCGGATGCTACCGTGCTTGGAGAGCAAGATCTAAAGCCAACGGCGCATACGGCATGCAGGCCAGCGGTCCCAAGTTGGCCGACAATCAATACAGGATATCCTGATCTAATCAAAGAAGCGCAAGAGCTTGAAAATCGCTCAATGCTGAAGCCCTTAACGCCGGCAACTGCCGCAAGGTCACCGTTGAATACTATGGGTGACAGGTCGTGTTCCTTAATTGCCTCGCGGACTTGTTCGATGCTTAGCCCTGAGGATGGGAAAACTCGATCTCCCATAGAGGCTGTTTGGTGTGCTGCCTGAGTTATATCGGCGGTCGTCGGAATAGCGTGGTGATCATCGAAGGCGGATGAGTGCAGCATCGACCACAGCCCTACAGTTGCACACGCTCCAACCCCCGTGTCCTGTTGTTGCCACGCCAGACCGTGGACCGTCAATCTGATCCCGGCAACGTGGGCGTGGTAGTCGCGAGATGGTGTAACTACCCGTGGGGTTGCGGGCTTCAAATCTTCGTACCACGCCAGCACGGTCCTCCCTAACGGGGTTGCGGGGATTGGTCGGATCACTACGAACCCAAGATAATTTTCTTGAAGACGCTTAAGAGCGCGCTCACGGCCTGCTGCTGCTGATCGCAGCGTGGAGCGATTAAACCCTGCCCCAGCGAAGAAATGCAGCCTTCGGCAAGTGTTGGGGTAACCCGCAGTGCTTTTGCAATAAAAAGCTGCAAACTCTGCAAGATAATCTCGATCGAAATAATTCGGTTCTTCAAGGACAGTCTGAGCGCCTAAATCAGCCAAGTATCTAATTAGATAATTTTTTTGACGAAAATCAGGCAGTTTATGAAGGGGGCTGGATTTGTCGAATTGATGAATTTCCAGCTTTTTAGGAGTGTTGACCATATCAATCCCTGATTCTAAAAAGAAAAAGGGTCGACTGATAAAGCTCGACCCTTAAAAAATCTTTGACCCAAACTATAGCGCTTCGCTGCTACCTGATTGTGTATCTCAGCTCTTCTTCCGTTACCGGAGTGCGGTACGGTTTAGTTCGTTCCTCGACCTCATCGTCCTTCAGCCGGCGGCTTACTTGGTCGACAAGGCTAGCGGCCAACTCGCGTGAGACTTCTTGCTCAAAATTGGGAAGCTTCGACCACTGCCTGGAATCTGTGTTCCAGAGTGTTCTACGTTTGTTAGCTAACATGACAGCTCCCTGCTAGTTTGATGAGTGGCCTCCCGCTGGCGATGCAGCGCTTGAGAGACGATGCCTTTTAACTTGGAGGCGTTGCAAAGTCAACTTTTTGTTGTCAACTAGAGTTATAGCTAACGCAGTACTCGATTGCAATTCTGAATTGTAAATGTGCGTACAGGGTTGCCAGCAGCCTTACGGGCGCTGTTTTGCCTTTATAGCTAGATTATTTACTCTTCAGTACCAGTCAGGTAAGGCTTGCTCAATCTTAATAAGTTCCGCTACCTGGGCTTTGGTTATCTCCCTTCTCAATAGCTGTTGCTTCTCCTCCAGACTTTGGAAGGTTCGGTGATGCATCCCTTTTGGTCGCTTTAGATTTTCATTACTAATTTTGCCTCGTTCTTTGGCGCAATTAGCTTCAACAGACCGTAGTCGTCTGCAAAGTCTCTGAACTTGGTTCTCGCTTTGACTTGGGTATGCGATTCGCCAGCAATGACGACAAAGCATCGGTTGCGGTCCATATAGAATGGCGACACGCCTGTCACACCGATCACCGGGGCATAGAAACCAGGGCCGGTAGCCACCGAAGTGGCAAGGTGTCCAAGCAATCTGCACGTTCTGGGGCGGAAAGTAGTCATCGTTTGGGTTGCAGGGGATAAATTCTATCTCCAGAAGATCCTTCCGAGTGTTTATCGAAAAAATCCCTAGCTTTCTGCCAAACAGGTGCTCGTACTGGTGCAGGTTATAGGTCTGATCAGGTTCCAACCAGTGATTCCTCTGGAGTCTGCGTATGTCCAGACTAATGAATTGCTCGGGACAAGGCTTCGTAGTTGTAGCTGGCTTTCTACCGCTGAATACTCCACCCACATGCCGCTCCTTTTTTTCGAAATCAATAGCAAACTTTAAGGCCTTAGGGCATCTGTGGAATGAAGAACTGGCACATTCGCTTGTCACCATCCCATAACCCCGCAGGAGGCTCTGGCTGATTTGCAGCGCAATGGCCAAGTCGAGGATGGTCAATTCGTCGAAAATGACAGCATTCTGCGCATTGCACATTTTCAGGTCTGGGTATTGGCTTACCCGAGAATCTATTCCAGCACCAAGGACAGCCCAAAACATGGCCATCAAACCAAAGCCAGATCGGGCCACAGTATTTGCAATACGCAGTTCGGATATAGTGACTGGGACGGGTACCAAGGTTGATTTCAACCCGTTCCGTAAGCGAATCAGTGAAAGCTTTCAGGGCTGCATCACCGATTCGATCTTTCTGCCAGTTCTCCTCATCAGCGGCCGTAATCGCGGCTGCAATTTTTTGGAGAGTAATGGTCGGATTCTCGCATGCATCTGCCAGAGCTTCCTCCAGCAGCGCAGAGTCGCGTGATAGCAGCCGCGCAGTATTCGCAGTATTCGCACAATTACCCTGATTTTCTGGATTTTGCTCATTGTGCGAATTCTGCGGGCTGATACTGGCATTCGGGATCGAAGTGCCCCCAAGAATTTCCCGCCAACTCATCGCCATGTTTCCACAATGTCTGGTCGTACGCAGATCAAAGGTGATGGCGGCCGGCCGGGGCCGTCGCTCGGAATCCTGATAACCTTGATGTAGCCGCGTTCTTCCAGAACCTCGATTGCGGGTTGCAGGTTTTTAACGCGGCGAAAAGTACCTTTCAAAGCCTCAAAAGCATTGCGCAGGGTAAATCGATTGTTGCGCGTTCGACATATCCAGTCCCAGACGACCTTTGCTTCACCCGTGTCTGGGTCGGCCCCCATTAAATCCAAAGCTGCAAGGCTATGTTGGGTAATGGTGGCCATAATGCTCAGTGCTGAATCCATGGTCTCTTTTTGTATTTCAGTCAACCAAGGGGTGCCATGAGCGTGCCTGATCGCATGCAGAACGCCCGCAAGGCGTAACGCTGATCCCGGTGATTTGCCTGCCCAATCAGTGAAATTCCCAAGCTTTCCTCCGGGACGCATCTGCCCTTCGATATGAAGCGCAAAAGCATGATGCTCGTCCATTGCAGCACTGCTCAAACGCAGGGTGTGGGGAATCTTAACGCCTTCAGAGTTCGCGTTTGTCTCCCAGTTGAGCATTGCGTGAATGCTCGCCGCATAGTCTTCGGTCAGGTGCTTTGGGACAGGATTCGGGGTCAAGTTGCGGTAACCGATTAATGAAGGAGGCAAGAGGTAAAGGAATCTACCCAATAGTCCCCGCCCACGGAATCCGGGCTTTGAAGAGAGACCTCGCAGCACATCCGGTTGGGGGCTCAGGCCAATTGTTAACAGAGGATTCTTAAGAAACACCGCGGGGCGACTTCCACGGTCCACACGATCAGCGTCACCACTGTGTGCTTTAAGGACCAGATCAAGGTTGGGAATTCCATTTGAATAGCGCCCATTTAATAGCTCGAATATTCCGCCTTCTGACGACAACCAGGCCATGCATTCATTTTGCTCAGCAAGCAAAGCGCCCAGACGTTCGGGCGTTACGTCGGCCGTCCAGATCTGCGGAGGTTTGGGTACGTCCGGAAGATTAGCCTCAATATCCGCCACTTCTTGAGCCAATTCATGCGCCCGGTTCTCCCCCTTTTCTTTAGCTGACTTGACACGCAATTCCTTCGCTCGAGCCTCCATAGTCATTCGTTCGCTACTGACTCGCTTGATCTCAGCGTCCAAAGTGGAAGTTCGGTTCTGCTCCCAACTCATTAGTGGTGCAGTGGCTGCCGCCTGCACCGCGCTTTTTCGATTTCCCGGAGGGAGGGCCGCGACGATCCATAGGTTGCAGGGTTCGGAGTGGCCCTCGTTCAACTCAACCCGTAGTGATCGAGCTGCTGCGGTGGAGCAGGTTGCGAGGATCATTGCGACAGCAAGTTCTGGTGAGGTCTCGGTTTCGGCTGCAAGCGCATGGGCATACTCCCCAGCCCAACCAGGCAGAAGGTCAGGGGCAAGGCCAGGCAGACTGGGGGCGCTTAATGGAATCAGGTCTGGCCAATCATCCAACTCTGGTGGCTTTGCATTTATCAACTCAACAGTCATAGCAGCCCCCTCTTAAACAAAGCGAGATCGTTAAAGTCGGTCAGGCGATCAGGTGCAGCTTCGGGCCATTCGGGAAGTGCGAGCAGTGCGTCGGATGCAATTGCGGCGGCCTTAGCTTTCGTCGCTCCAGGGTTGTCTGGATTGAGACGGTCATCGTCGCCTGCAATGATTAATCGTGCATTCGGATAGCGTTTTCTGATTCCTAAGGCGACGGGCGTCAGATTTCCAGCGTCGATTGCTGCTATGACAGTTGCCCCATGTGAATGCTCAGCAAGACTGCAACCTGTCGCCCACCCTTCAGCGACGACAATGCTTTGATGGTCACAGAGATGCCCCGCGACAGGTATAAAACATCCACGCTTCTGTCCCTGTGCCAGCAAGCGTTTCGAACCATCAGGGCTAATGAACTGGAGACTTGTTAATAAATCTGAAAAATCAGTTATTGGCAGCACTAACGTGCCACGGTAAATCTTTGCGTTGTGGGGGGAGATCCCCTTAGCAATCAGATATGGGAAGGTTTGTTCGGCAGCTGATGCTGCTGTCCAGATGTCATGGGCTAGCACAGCGGCCTGAGTTTGCAGTTTTCGCTTCTCTTCGCGCGCCGCTTCTCTCTGTTCCCTGGCCTTTTCTATGGACTTCTTGTACTCATGCGGAGACTGAATTATTCGAGAACCAGCAATCCATGTCTCTTTGAGGCCTGATGACCAGTCTCCGAAGCTCCCGAAACGGCCGTCTTCAGATAGCTGACACCATCCGGCTCGATTGCTTGGGGCTTTACCCAAACCCGGGAAACGATGTATACGACCGATTTGGATGTGGGCTGGAGGGTTCAGTCCGGTCGCTCTTATAGCGTCAAGGAAGGGGATGAAATTGATCATTTCTTGTTCCCCCGTTCTGTGCTTGTTTCTAGTTTCTCTCTCTGATCGACTGCCTCATTAAGCCAGTGGTCGATCTCTTCTTCGATCCAACCAACGGTTCGCCCGCCGAGGGCAATTGGTTTCGGGAATATCCCTTGGGATATTCTCAGGTAGATGGTGCTTCTAGACAGACCAGTTCGGCTTTTGACAGAGGGTAGCCGGAGGATTCTTTTGGTCATTTTCAGACTCCTTTGACGTGTCTTGGATAACGTTGAGGAGTCTGGCAGGGGCAAATGCAGCTAACGGTTAGGCTGCGGGAGTTTATCTGGGGGTAGTAAGTCCCTTCTCTGAGGCAATTGATTCAATTGTTCGAGGGCTGACTTCGAAATGAGACGCTGCATCGAAAATGATAGCTTTTTTGTTATCTGAATCAGCGTAGTCGCGTCGTATCAAAAATGTTTCCACTTCCTCGCTATCGACCTTCCGTGATCGTTTCCGTGGGAGTCTTCCACGTTCGGAACTGATGAATTTCTCAACATCAATAGCGGCATAATCGCCGGCACCACCACGGATGTAGTGAAAAAGCTTCTTAAAGGCCGTGTCTAAATTTCTGATGGCATTAAAGTGCTCGATCGGGATTGCTTGGAAGTTAGAGCAACTATTCGAGGGGAGGTCGTCTCTGATGCCCATACCGGCAATCATCTGCATCCTGCCTTCTCGGTATAGCTTCAGAAGTTCCATCGTTCTCTCATGCCCGAGATGATCTGTGTCTCGAAGAGCACTCAGAACCTCGTCAGCTAGGATCTTTGGATACCGCCGTTTTCTTTGCCAATTCGCTTCGTCAGCGTCTTCAGTCATAGCGCACCACACATCAGAATCCGTTGGATCTCTTTGGATTATATAGGCTCTTGCAGTACATTGGAGCCTAACGAATTCCTTTGAACTGGGTTTTGCAATTTCCCGGTGTGGACAATCTTTGGGGAATGAGCGTGCCGGTCACGGATCAATCAGGGATGTCGAGATGTATGAATAGGGCCGCGACAACGAATTTTGCTTTTCTGGAAGAGCACGACTCTCTGTTCGTAGAGCTGGCGGCCTCCGCCGAGCGTATTTTTGCAAGCGACCCGAACACCACGCTTATCAAGCTTCGCCAACTTGGTGAGGCTCTAGCCCAGCATCTAGCCGCGTTGTCCGGCATTGAATTCGACGAGCAAACCAGCCAATCCGATCTTCTTTACCGTCTAAACAAAGAGCTGCGCCTAGAACCTCAGGTAAAAGAGCTTTTTCATACCCTGAGAATTGAGGGCAACAAAGCCACTCACCAATTTCGCACTCGCCACAAAGAAGCAATGGACGGCCTGAAGCTGGCGCGAGAACTGGCCATCTGGTTCCACCGATCCTTTGGTAAGGCAGGCGCAAGTTTCAAGCCTGGTCCCTTTGTTCCGCCACCTGATCCCAGTGCGGAGTTGCGGAAACTCCATGGAGATATCGAAAAGCTCCGCCATGAGCTTCAGCAGGCAAACATGGAACTGGACAGCAGTCAGCAACTGAGCCAACTGATCGACAAGGAAAAGGCAGAATACGAAGCACTGGCTCTGGAAATGGATAAAGAGTCCCGCGCCTTGGCCGAGCAAGCCCAGGCCCACGAGAAAATCCTTGAACAGCAGCAGCAAGACTACGAGAAGAAAATAAAAGCACTGCAAGATCAGTTAAGCCAGCAGGGTGAAAGCTCGGTCAAAGAACAGCGCCAATCGGTTGCGAATCAAACCAAGGCGGCAAGCGACAAACTGGCCTTGAATGAAGAGCTCACCCGCATTCTCATCGACCAGCAACTGGTGGAAGCAGGCTGGGAGGCTGATAGCCAGGAAGTCACCTTCCAGAAAGGTGCTCGACCGGAAAAAGGCGTGAACCGCGCGATCGCAGAGTGGCCAACCAATCAGAACGGAGAAAAGGGCCGGGCGGATTATCTGCTTTTCGCTGGGCTGGTTCCGATTGCGGTAGTGGAAGCTAAGAAAGAAAACACCAATGTCGCTGGTAAAATCCGGCAGGCCGAGCGGTATAGCAAGGGCTTGAAGGTTGAAGCGCCGATCGTCGGGGCATGGGAAATAAACGGCAGGACCATTGCCTGGCCTGCGGATGAGGAAGGCCACTACATGGCGCCTTTCGTGTATTCCTGCAACGGCCGCCCTTATATTCCACAGCTTGCAGAGCAATCCGGCACCTGGTTCCGGGACGTTCGAGCTAGCAGCAACACCCGGCGAGCCTTACCGAGTTTCCATACGCCCGGTGGCTTGCTGGATTTACTGAAACGAGACAAGGAAAACGCGGAAAAGCTGCTGAAGGATGAACCGTTTGGCTACCTGAAACTGAGGGATTATCAGCAAAGTGCCATTACTGCGACGGAAAGTGCTCTGGCTCAAGGCGTCCGCTCAGCGTTGCTGGCAATGGCCACCGGCACCGGTAAGACCCGGACTATCATTGGCCTGATGTACCGCTTCCTGAAAACCGAACGGTTCCGGCGAATTCTGTTTCTGGTAGATCGCACAGCCCTTGGTCAGCAGGCTCTGGATGCCTTCAACGAGGCGCCCCTAGAGCAGAGTCAGACCCTCAGCAAAATCTATAACGTGGCCGAGCTGGGCGATATGGCGGCGGAAGCCGAAACCCGCATACAGGTCGCCACTGTTCAGGCCATGGTGAAGCGCATCTTCATGAGCGACGAGCCACCGCCCATTGATCAGTTCGACTGCATCATCATTGATGAGGCCCATCGAGGCTATACCCTCGATCAGGAGATGACTGAGGGTGAGCTGGCGACCCGGGACACCAGCCAGTACATCTCCAGCTACCGCCGGGTTCTGGACTATTTCGATGCCGTGAAGATTGGCCTGACGGCGACGCCGGCAAAGCACACCAGCGAAATTTTCGGCAAACCCGTGTACACCTACTCCTATCGTGAAGCGGTCGCAGACGACTGGCTGATCGACCATGAGCCACCGATTCGTTATGAAACCCTGCTGACCCAGAACGGCATCCAGTTCGAAAAAGGCAAGCCCGTAGAGGTCATCAATACACAGACAGGCGAAGTTGATACCACAGAACTGGAAGACGAACTGACATTCGAAGTGGATACGTTCAACCTCCGGGTGATTAACGAGAATTTCAATCGCGTGATCTGCGAAGAACTGGTCAAGGAGCTGGATCCGTTCGGGGACGAGAAGACTATGATCTTCTGCGCGACGGATCTGCACGCTGACATGGTCAAACGGTTGCTGGATGATGCCTTCAAAGAGTTATACAACGGCGAGTACAACGAAGCGGCGGTCGCCAAGATTACTGGCCAAAGCGATAAAGTAGGGCAGCTTATTCGCCGCTACAAGAATGAGCGTTATCCCAGCATCGCCATTACCGTAGACCTGCTCACCACCGGCATCGATGTTCCCAAAATCTGCAATCTGGTGTTTATGCGTCGGGTTCGCTCACGCATTCTCTACGAGCAGATGATTGGCCGCGCCACCCGCCGCTGCGATGAAATCGGCAAGACCGTCTTCCGCATCTACGACCCCGTGGATATCTACGCCGCGCTTCAGGAAGTGAACACCATGAAGCCCCTGGTGCGTGATCCCAACATTACACTGGAACAGTTGGTGGATGAGCTGACGGATGAACGTCGGCTCGAAACGGCCATCAACAGTCCCGGTGATCAGGAAGGTGAAACCCAGGCTGACGCAGTGCTCAGCCAGCTCAGTCAAAAGCTGATGCGGGTACTGCGCAAGGCGGACAATAAGGCGGAAACAAAGCCTGCGCTCAAGCAGAAACTGAATGAGCTTCAGGAAACCTGGGGCGTGGAGCCGAAATCTCTACACCAACACCTCCATAAACTCGGCCCGCGCCAGGCCGCTGAGTTTATCCGGGAGCACAGTGGTCTTCTGGACGAGCTGGCTGAAATAAAGTCCCTGGTGGGTAGCGAATACATGCCCTTGATCTCTGAGCATGAGGACGAAATTCGTGAACGTACCCAAAGCTACGGCCCCCACGATAAACCCGAGGATTATTTGGACAGTTTTAATCAGTTTATCCGTGAACAGATGAACCAGTCTGTGGCACTCTCCGTGGTCGTCAATAAACCCCGCGACCTCACGCGCGAACAGCTGAGAGAAGTGAAGTTGCTGCTGGATAACAACGGCTACTCAGAGGCGAAGCTACAAAGCGCCGTGCGTAATCAGACCAATAAAGACATTGCAGCCAGCATTATCGGCCATATCCGCCGGGCGGCATTGGGTGAACCTTTGAAACCGTTCGAGCAACGCGTGGCCGAAGCCATGGATCGAATTCATACCCAACGCAACTGGACGCCGGCCCAGCGCAAATGGCTGGATCGCCTGGCTAAGCAGCTGACCCATGAAGTGATCATCGATCGCGAGACCGTCAACCAGTTACCGGCGTTCCAAGGTGGCGCAAAGCAGCTGGATAAGGTTCTTGGGGATCAGCTGGATACCGTACTGGAAGAATTAGGCGAGGCTATGTGGCCCCGCGAGAGCGCGTAAATACCGCCGGCCGCCAACGCAGAAAACCCGTTGTTCCGGCTGCTGTACCCGCAAACATTCAATAAGTTAAGTCAGAAGTGGCCAGCAATCATCTGCAGTGCCGCTCCACAGGAAAACGCATGACCAACAACGACATCGTCCAAAAGCTCTGGAACCTGTGTGACGTCCTGAGAGACGACGGTATTAACTACTCGGATTACGTCACCGAGTTGGTGCTGCTGCTGTTCATCAAGATGGTCCACGAGAACACCGAGGCCGGCACTCTCAAAAAACACCCGTTGCCCGAGGGCTGCCGCTGGACAGACCTAAACACCAAGTCCGGCATCAACCTGCTGAACGACTACAAACGGATCTTGCTTAGCCTCTCCACCGGCAAGGACGGCGACGGGAATACCGTGCATGACGACCCGCTGATCAGTGCCGTCTACGCCGACGCTCAGACCCGTTTGCGCGAGCCTCGTCACCTGGAACAGATGATCAAGGCTCTGGACCAGATCGACTGGTTCAATGCGCAGCAGGACGGCTTGGGTGACCTTTACGAGGGCCTGCTCGAAAAGAACGCCAACGAGACAAAATCCGGTGCCGGCCAGTACTTCACCCCTCGTGCCCTGATCAACACCATGGTCGCCTGCCTCAAGCCGGAGCAGGGCGAGATCATCCAAGACCCGTCTGCCGGAACGGCGGGCTTCCTGATCGCCGCTGATCAGTACATCAAAGCGCAGACCGATGATCTGTTTGATCTGAATGCCCAGCAGCAAAGCTTTCAGCGCAACAAGGCCTTTGTTGGTATTGAGCTGGTGCCCGGCACTCGCCGCCTGGCGTTGATGAACTGTTTGCTGCACGGCATGGAAGGGGACGAGGAAGGGGTGGTTCATCTGGGGAACGCTCTAGGCCAGACCGGTGCGGGCTTACCGAAGGCTGATGTGATCCTGGCTAATCCGCCGTTTGGTACTTCCAAGGGCGGCGACGCCAGCATTACACGGGACGATCTCACCTACAAAACCAGCAACAAACAGCTGGCATTTTTGCAGCACATCTACCGCAACCTCAGGCCTGGTGGTCGTGCCGCCGTGGTCCTGCCAGACAACGTACTGTTTGAGGCCGGCGTGGGAACCGACGTGCGCCGAGACCTGATGCACAAGTGCAACCTGCACACTATCCTGCGTCTGCCGACGGGCATCTTCTATGCACAGGGCGTGAAGACCAACGTGCTGTTTTTCACTAAAGGCAGCCCAAGAAATAAACAGCAGGGAGAAAACTGCACCGAAAACGTCTGGGTCTACGACCTGCGCACCAATATGCCCAGCTTCGGTAAGCGCACGCCCTTTGGTCAGCAACATCTGAAACCGTTTGAGGCCGTTTACGGGGAGGATCCCAACGGCCAAAGCCCCCGCAAGGAGGGCGAGTGGAGCTTCCATTCCGAAGACATCGAGCTGCCGGAAGAAACCAAAGCGACGGACGAAAACCAGGGCGTGGATGAGCGCATGGTGCATAGCCGTTGGCGCCGTTTCTCGCGGGAATGGATCGCCGAACACAAGGGTGACTCGCTGGATATCTCCTGGCTGAAAGATAGCGACAGTGTGGATGCAGCCAACCTGCCGGAGCCGAGCGTGTTGGCCGGTGAGGCCATGAGTGAGCTGGTGCAGGCCTTGGGAGAGCTTGATTCGTTGATGCGGGAGTTGGGAGCTGAGGAGGAGGCTGATGGGGCTAGGGTGCTTTTGCAGGAAGTGCTGGACGGTGCAGAACAATGAGCGGTGAATTAATCAGCCGGCAGTGGCTCACTGTCCCGCTCGAGGAAGTGATTTTAAGAATCGTAGGTGGTGGAACGCCGAGTAAGTCTAAACCTGAGTATTACCAAGGTGAGATACCATGGATGAGTGTCAAGGACATGAGCAAACACGTTCTTGAGGACACTGCCGACCACATTTCTCCTGCGGCTGTGGAGAATAGCAGCACCAATGTCATTCCTTCTGGGACTCCAATCATTGCAACGAGAATGAGCTTGGGGAAGATCGTTGTTGCGAATTTTGACTCGGCCATAAACCAAGACCTGAAAGCTCTCTTTCTCCCGGCCGAAATCCATCGAGATTATCTCGTTTACTGGTACCGTTCTGTTGCACGCTCAATCGAACAAATGGGCACTGGCACAACTGTCAAAGGAATACGGCTGGAGGCTGTTAAGGGGCTAAAGTTCGCATTGCCCCCCCTCGCCGAACAAAAAGTCATCGCCGACAAACTCGACACCCTGCTGGCCCAGGTGGAAAACACCAAAGCCCGCCTCGAACGCATCCCGCAAATCCTCAAACGCTTCCGCCAGTCCGTGCTTTCTGCTGCGGTGAGTGGGCGCTTGACGGAGGAGTGGCGTCAAAAAGATAGGTCTCACAATCAGACAGTCAGCAACAAGTATCTTGCTGAAGTAAGGAGGGAGAAATGGCTCAAAGAAAAAGAAGATGAACTTCTCCAAAAAGGAAAGCTTCCTAAAAATGAGACGTGGAAAGATAAGTATAAGGCACCTGAGAACGTTGACGATGACTGTAGGTGGGTGACGCCAGGAGGATGGGCTTGGACAACAATAGACACAGTCGCCAAAGTTACGAAATTGGCTGGTTTCGAATATACCAAGATCGTTGAGTACTCCGATAAAGGCGAAATTCCCGTAATAAAGGCAGAGAACGTTGGTAAGGAAGGGTTCAAACCTACTTTGTTTTCTAAAGTAACCAAAGAAGTCGTAGGCGCTCTCCCCAGATCGGAACTCAATGGTGGAGAAACCTTGATAGTTTTTGTGGGAGCCGGTGTCGGCCAAGTTGCAACAGTGCCTAGCGACCAGAAATATTTTTTGGGACCAAATGTTGCCGTAGTAAAGAATTACTTGGATTTATACACTCATCGATATCTTGAGATTCTCCTACGCTCAATGCCTGGTCAAAAAAATTTACTAAGTTTTTCGAAAGGAGCAGCACAGCCTTCGCTGTCGATGGGACAAATACGAAAAGCTTCTATTCCAATGCCCCCGGTAAACGAACAAATCGAAATAGTCCGTCGAGTAGACCAACTCTTCGCCCACGTCGACCGTATGGAAAAACAGGTCAACAATGCCTTGGCCCGCGTCAACAACCTCACCCAGTCGATCCTCGCCAAGGCGTTCCGGGGTGAACTCACCGAGCAATGGCGCAAAGACAACCCGGAGCTGATCAGCGGGGAGAACGGTGCGGAGGCGTTGCTGGAGCGGATCAAGGCGGAGCGGGCGGCGCAAAAACCTGCGGGACGCCGCACAAAAATCAGGAAATCGGAACAGGCTGCAAGATGACCAGTGAAATCGACAATTCGACCACCATTTTGGTGAATTGTCCTGCCTGTTCTGCCGTCAACAAGCTGGATCAGCACCGAAACATTGAGTGCGAAAAATGCGAGAAGCCCATCACGGGGCAGAAGTACGGCGCACGAGGCGCTTTGCCAGCAGTTCTGGCATTTACGGTAGGTTTTACCGGATACGGCCTGGTCGATCGCAACTTGCTCGACGACAAGCGTTACCCCATGGAGCTGGAGTATGCGATGGTGAATGCGTGTACCAATGGGGATATCAACGTTCTGCCACGCGGGCTTTACGAATCAAAGCAGGAGATCTGTCTTTGCGCTGTGGGTAAAACTGTGGAAGCGTTGCCCTACAACGAACTCGACGAGCGCAAATCTGAACTCAAAACCGTGCTGTCAGCTAGCGCAAAGGAGTGCAGGTAAAACGGGGGCAGACATGCCCCCGCTTGTGCGGCTCGGTTTACTTGGAGCGGGGCGGATTGTTTCCACGTCCCTTACCAGATTTGCCACCTGTGGTGCTCGGACCATTCGGTGGCCGTTGCCCACTGGAAGCCAAGTTTCTGGCAGCAGCCGATTGTGCTTTCGCAGCGAAAGAGCCCTTCGGCGTGTTTCCGCCATGCTGTTTTGCGGTTGCACTCTGAATACGTGCAGCAGCGGCCGGCGACATCGGTGTTTTTGCTTTGCTCATGGTATTTCTCCATCAATGTTTGGTTTATGTCCCCGCTGGGACAGTTCAAAAGATACAGAGGGGGTCGGGGACAAATGGGGACTGAACGAACGCTGGAGCTTCAGAAGGCGATTGAGTCTTTGACCGCCAGGGTGGGATGGTCACGCAAGGCGCTTGCCCGTCAGCTGCATTGGGAGCTGAATGACACAGATGATGAGGACGAGCTGAAGCGCTTCGAGGAGCGGCTCAAGAAGGAACTGACGCGGCCAACAACGAAGCCCGAGTTGCTGGAACGTTACCTTGACGTTCTACGCCAATTACCTGATGTCGAGAAGGCCGGACTTGTTGTACCGCAGTATGTCGCTCCCAAACGCATGGATCCGGACATTAAAGCTGCATTGTTGGACCTTTCAAAGGATCTGTCGGAGTCACTCCGGGATGAAAACCACGATTGAAACCAGCATCGCGGCCACAGGGTCCGTGGATAACGCCAAGACAGGAGAGCCACCGAATGAGCGATATCAAGCTTTTTCAGCTAAATGGCGAAATCGCTACAGAGCTGGGTGGTAAAAGCGCACAGCTGGAAAAAGACCTTCAGAACCATATAGAGTCCAACATGGAAGCGCTGATTGGCGTTCGCTTTTTGACTAGCGAATATGGCACCGGAAAAACTCACAAAGGCCGGATCGACTCCCTCGGGCTGGATGAAAATGGATGTCCCGTTATTGTTGAGTACAAGCGCCACAGCAATGAAAACGTGATTAACCAGGGGCTATTCTATCTAGATTGGCTTCTGGACCATCAAGCCGAATTCAAATGGCTTGTTATGGAGAAAATTGGCAAGTCAGCCGCCGAATCGATCGAATGGGGTGGTACTCGATTGATATGCATCGCCTCTGACTTTAACCGATATGACGAACATGCCGTCCAACAGATCAATCGAAATATTGAACTCATGCGTTACCGTTACTTCGGCAACGAGCTGTTGTTGCTGGAGCTGGTGAATGCCCAAACGGTGAATCAGGCAGTCCCAGCTGCAGCCTCGGCCACCACCAAGAAACCTTCCAAGTCCAACCCTCGCGATAAAAGTCAGCAAGAGCGCCTTGCCGAAGCGTCTACGTCCCTTCTTGACCTATACGAGTCCGCCTGCCAGTACGTTGAGCAACTTGGGGACGAAGTCCAGCGTAAAGAGTTAAAGCTCTACACTGCCTTCAAGCGCATTCGAAACTTCGTTTCTATTGTCGTTCAACCGGGTAAAGATCCGCGGCTTCAGATGTATTTGAAGCTTTCTGTAGTGGTTCAATGATTCCGGACACCAACGTAGGTGGTAAGATCGCCACCATAAACGAGGTGTCTGATGACCAGAAAGCGACGTTCTTTTTCTCCTGAGTTCAAACAGGAAGCAGCCAGC